>ENA-UOOR01002098-UOOR01002098.1-fermentation-metagenome-genome-assembly--contig:-NODE-2098-length-21254-cov-2.754281_pt1 | contig 21254 bp, 10 predicted proteins | sample MGYA00245780_ERZ724029 | MGnify/ENA primary metagenome ERZ724029 (study PRJEB28704, sample SAMN03018315) | fermentation metagenome | biome: anthropogenic terrestrial biome; feature: soil; material... | reverse complement strand
ACGGCTGGGCAGCCCTAATGCCGCCACGGCAGCTTGTTTGCCTCTGGTGACGGGTCTCAATGAAATCAGGTATCAGATTGCCACCACCAGTGGACGGGTGACACCAATTGAGAGCGTGCTAGTACGCGCTGGCTCTGAGCAACCCGTTATCCGAATGAAACTCTTTCCGGATAATACGGTGCTGGCCACCAGTAGTGACGTAATCGCATCGATTAAGACCTTGGAAAGCTCGTTGGCTGCCCCGGAGACGCTGCAGCTGGGCGTAAGTACGGCCGAGGGTTTCAGCCCAGACCTCTCCGCGGCTTTCCAGGCCGATCAGCAGGTAAGCCTAGCGAAGAATGGCACCTATTGCTTCTACACTTACGATAAATACCACAATTTTGGCTATCAGATAGAGAGCGTTGACTACATCGACAAAGAAGCGCCGTCGCTTACAGTGGTAGACCACTCCGATGCGAGCCAGGGCACTTTGAGTTTGGACGTTACACTTCATGACGTAGAGGGCGCAGATAGGTGCAGACTCTATATTGGCTTTGACCAAGACTATGCCGATCTTCTGGGCATACCTGCTGCGGAAGTAGAAGCAGGTCAAGCGCCTGAGATTACTTCCCTTGAAGTGCCGCTCATTGACGCTTGGCAGGCTAAGACAGTCTCCCAGACTGGGATTTACGAAGTGATAGTGACTGATGGCGATGACGGCGAGAGACATGTCACCTTGGCTGGTGCGTTTCGCTATGACCCCAACAACTCAGCGACGACTATAGATCGCACGGTTACTCTTCATGCAGTCGATGGCTCCGGCAATAGGTCGCAGGACTGGAGTGTAACCCTTAGCGCCAAGAATGAGCCGACCGCATACGTCAAGGGAGAGCTAGTTAAAGATGGCTTTTTGGCTACCTTCAGCAAGCCGGTGCAAATCATCAAACCCAGTGAAAGCAGCCTGTCGTTGGCGTATTCTCCAGTCAAGACTAACCTGCTGATTTACCAGAATGGCAGTTACCTGATTCAGGGTACTGATATTTTTGGCGATAGCTTTGAAAGCCAGGTTATAGTTAATCAGTTTGACGAGCTCTATAGCTGCACCGTGACAGTCTCCAAGACCGAACCGACTAATCAAAACGTGGAGGTGCTGTTGAACGCTGCCTTTAACACGAAGATCCGCTTGGAGCTACCCAGGAGCGCTACTGGGATGGCCGTTACTCCGGTGCTGAACGGACAGGGCGAGGCAATAGGTGCCAAGATAGTAATGTCGCGAAACGGGAGTATCAACTTCAGATTAATACCGGTAGATACTGCCTTCCCGGCAATAGACCGTACGGTTGAGATCGGAAACATCGATAAGAGCTCACCAACAGTGGAAGTAGTATGGTCCTATGCTGCAGAGGTTGTGGACGGTAAAACGGGAGGCGATGTTACTGCATCGTTACTGGCCGATGAGGAGTTGGCACCGCTGCAGAATACTGGTACCACCCACGTGTTCACGCTAGATGATCAGACTCCTTACGTCTTTCACTATTCGGACCTTGCCGGTAATAGTGGTAGCCTTACTGCGACGTTGCCGGTGGAGATAGTGGAGAAAACCAGTGCGGAAGCGGATAATACTCCGCCGGACTACGAGTTGTCCATCTACCAGAGTATTGGTGGAGTCAGCAGTAAAGTGGCTAGCTACAGCAAGACCGCCTATGAGAGCTTGCCGGACAAAACGGACGCCTATCCACTATTTTCTGGCTTATTGCAGTTGCGCTTCCAGATCTTTGACGCCAACCAAACTATCTTAAGCGTTACTGATGGCCCAGAGCAGGGTGTCTTTGTCAGCGGAACCACTGTGAGTGTAACCGAGAATTGTGAGTTCACCGTGCTGCTCACTGATGCGAAAGGGAACCAAACAGAGGTGCCTGTAAGCATTACCAATGTGGATAGCACCCCGCCTACGGGGACAGTAACCTACGTCCAGACGGGGCGTTATTCCGTTCGAGGCTATTTAGTAATCAGCGACGAGCATGAAGTCACGTTGAAAAACACCAGCGGAGTTTTGCTGGAGACCGTTCCCGGTCCTCATTATGGTCAGTATTATCATGATTTCCTCGATAACGAGAGTTTCACTTTCATCTTTGCCGATGTTGCCGGTAATATTGGCACCACTGTAGCTGCCGTTACCGGGCTTGATATGAGCGAACCGGTTGGCTCCATCAAGCAGTGGGTGCCGTGTTATATCGATGCAGACAAGGTGCCGCACTATGGTCAATTGGCGGAGGCCCCGACCAACGGAGATGTCAGCGTCTATATTCGTTTTGATAAGCCCATCCAAGCTGTGACTCCCTCTATTAGAGATGGGATTGGTGAGCTGCAACATATCACTGTTACGCAAGACGCTGAAAGTGCAACAGTCGTCTTCCGGCAGAATGCTCACCTGAAGCTTGATTTCGTGGCACTAAACGGTCGTATGGGTAGCTTACTGCTCGAGGTGGGGATTATTGATAAGGTTGCGCCAACCATAGCCGTAAACCAGCTAGCTGCTGATGCTAAGTCAGTGACCTTTGGCTTCACTCCGCATGAAGATGTCTACTTCGTCGACAGTGGTGAGCTAATTCCAGCCGAAGGTGTCTGCGAGCGAGTCTTCGAGCTGAATGGCGATTACAGCCTCAGGTTCACAGATATAGCTGGTAATACCACTATCGCTACAGTTAGCGTCAGTGGTATTGACCGAGAAGCGCCAAGTCTGACCATTGATGACGTGCCTGCCACTAAGGAAGCTGTGGCTGCCTATAACGCTGAGTATCCAGGGGCTGAGGTCCTACACTTGACTACCAAGGAGCCAGTGATAATCAAAGCGTCGACTAATGAACCGGGCAGCATTACCTGCAATGGCGTCACCCATGCGGTAGGTAGCAACGAGCCGGTCGATTTTGTTATTTATACTAACGGCACCTACGAGACTAGCGCCACCGATTTGGTCGGCTTGGTCACGCGGTATCAGTTCCGCGTCGATTGCATCGATCGGATTCCGCCACATATTCAGTTCCCCAGCAACGTGCTTTCGGTGAAAGAGGGAACAGCGCAAGGGGACTTTGTTCGTGAGGCAATGGCTGAGGTAGTTGTCACCGATAACCACGACAGTAATCTGGTGGCATCGCTCGGCAGCAGTTTGACGCAGGCGCAGCTGAATAGCGTCGGTAGCTATTCTGTCGAGTATACTGCCCAGGATATTGCCGGTAATGAGACACGAGCCAGCCGTGCTGTACGTGTCTACTCGCAGGACGCCCTGGAAGTGCTAGTTAACGGTACTTTTGTGGCACCTGAAGAGACTCTTTTTGTGCCGGGTCAAGGTTCTCGCACCGTCATTGTCAGTGTTGCTAACTTACCTTCCGGTTCTTCCGGCAGCGAGCCTTACCGGATGTTCTGGAAAGCCGGTCTTTGCACGCCGGGCCAGATGAAGAACGCGCAGTTAATTAGTGGTGATAGTTTCACACCTAGTCGTGACGGCTTCTATACGTTGTATATTGTTACCCAGAGTAGAGGTAGTTTTATTGCTTATCTCTACTTGCAACAGTAGGAGGTGGGGGTATGAAAAGCTTCTGGCAGAAATCGCTGGTTCTGATCCTAATTCTGGCCTTGCTTTCCACATCCAGCCCAGCTCCAGCAGCTGCGCTGGAACCAAGTGCTAGCACGTTATCGTTGACTAACGGTTATATCGAAGTCATCGCCTCTACCCAAAATGGTGGTTTTCTGATTCGCACCATAGAAGGCGACGTAATCACCAAGGATGACAACAATAAGGATTTGCTCTATCGTAACGACCGTTTCGATACCTGCTTCACCTCTTTCCAAGTCACTACGGGAGGGGTAACGAAAGAGTATATCTTTGGCAATAACTATAGTTTCTTGGGGCTTGGCCATAATCTGCAGGTAACCAAGCAGGATTCAGGCATCAAAGCAGTCTGGTCGGTCGATAACCTTGTTTTTACTCAGCTTCTAGAACCTGTATATAGCGAAAGCTCTAATGAGCACGGTACAGTCAAGATTTCCTATTCGGTGGTCAACAAGCAGGGGCGGGAGGTGGCGGTGAAAGCACGACTGTTGCTGGATACCGCCCTTGGTAATCAGGACTATGCCTATTACGAACTAGCTAAGTCAAACACCTCCGGCGGTGGCTATGAGCGGGTGGAGCAGGAGAAGCTGCTTACAGCAGATATCCCAGCTAACTTCTTTGCCTATGACGACTACGAAAACCCAACCATTGCAGCCTACACCATTAATGATCAGTCAGACGGTGCACCGCGTCCGTACCAGATTGCTTTTGGTCACTGGAACAATTTGGCCGCCACAGTTTTCGACTTTGCACCAGATAGTGGAATGACCTTTACTAATCCATACAACAAAAGCTATCTGACAGCGGATAGTGCCTTTGCTCTTTATTTTGATTTGCAGAATGTAGCCCCGGGCGGGCAAAGCAAGACAGCCTCGACTTACTATGGGGTTGACTCCAAAGTGCGGGTGAAGGATAGCGATCGAGTTGGTATTTCGGTTACAGCTCCCTTGACCCTCAGTCTCAATGCTGGTAAAAATGCTTACCTTGATCCCGCCGACTCAAGCCAGGCCAATGGCGAATTTGACATCACCACCAATATCACTAACCTAGCCAAGCCGGGAGCAGTAGCGCTTGAGAGTATTGCCATTGCCGTCCTACTAGATGACGGACTAACCCCGTTCGACAGTGGTGGTAATCTGCTTGATCAGGTAAGTAACAAGTATCCCTATCGTGTGGAACTCTCCAACTTGGACATCAATTCAGTGAAGCAATTGGTGTGGCGGTTGAAGGCTGACGTAACAGCAGAAACAACTTACCGAAAAATCGTTTTTCGAGCTTACGATGTTTCAAGGCGGCAGGATGATCTGCTAGTACTTGACGATTTGATTGGCTCCTCCACTGTCTACGTACTTTGCCCCGGCGGGAGTGGAGTGATGCCCAGCGTTACCTTTACCGGTGCGGAGCCAGGCATCCTCTATAACCAAGGTACTCGTCACTTTTATGTTACCGGTAAGGGATTTAGTTTCTTAGCCGACACTAGTCGTTATGTGTTACGAGCCTATTTACGGGCTGACCCTAACGTCAACTTCATTATTCCCGGCCGGAATATCGTGCAGACCCAGCCCGGGACACTGGATATTATCTTGACCGAAACCATGCCTGTTGGCGAGTACGAGCTAGTTTTCGAATGGCAGACACCCTTGGAGGGGATTCCCAAGGTTTTGACAGCCCCGGCTTTACGTTTTCTGGTTACGTCTGACCCTAGCTATCGTAACGACTACTATGGCATTGTGGCGGTAGTAAAAGAGCAACCCGCGCCGGGTGATTTTCGTTACGTTATCAAAACCTTTGCTAATGAAGACGGTTTTAAGGCTTTCGCTAAGGACGTGCTTTTGGTGTTTCGCGGCAATTTCGCCGTTACCGACAAGGTTGGCGATGAGATTGTAGCTTGCTCAGCCATCTCTTCCACTAAAACAGATAACATCACAATTAACGGAGCCCTAGATCTGTGCGACGGGAACATACAGATCTACCGCGGGCCGGACCCTAGTAATCTCAAGTATTTAATGGTTGAGTTGAACGGTAACCTCTATACCAGCCATAGTCGTACTGCGGTCTGGTCGGGGCATTCTGTAATCACGCCGCTGGAGGATGGCACGGATTACGGGTTAATCACCTATGATCAAAAGGGTGAACGCATTGCGGGGAAGCAGCCGCGCAACGTGATCTCGTTGGTTTGGCCAAACGATTTTGGCATGTTACAGACACTCGCCGGCATGGCAGTGGATCTGCGCTATGGCGAATTTGGAGCCATGTATAAGAACGAGAACATGAGAGTGTTCGAAGGGTATGTCATTTCCTTCGGTGGCAAGTTGGATCTCTCTTTCCTCATGCCAGGTGGCGCTAAACAAGGTGAAGAGTTGGAGAAAAAGGATAAAGAGGGATTTAGTTTCTCAGAGCTCAAGCGCAAGTTAAAGGGCACAGGCAAGGAATTATACGAGGCAATCAGGGACTATCAGCCGACGGAAGCGGCTAAGGCAGCTGCTCAAGATGAAAAAGTGAAGCCTGTCGGTCGCCTAACTATTCAGGACGTACTTTTCGGCAAAGATCAGGGCTATATCGGTTTCAATACCAGTGCAGAGCTGACTCTGCCTAAGTATATTGAAGCGTTGCCATCTATGGGCGGCCGACTGGATATCAATACCATCAACGGCTATGCTGTGGGTGTGGCCGGTCAGGTAAAAGCTGTCGCCTTCGAGATGGAGTTTGAACTAAAAGTACGCAGTGCTCCTAATTCCGGTATACCTGTCCCGGATAAGCTTTATCTCTACATTGCCGACTTCGAGCCTGGGATCAACGTTGATGGATTTGGGGTCTTTTGGCTCACCGGTGGTGGTGGAGGTATCGATAATGTCTACGACACCATCTTTAGCAAAGGCGGTGTGCCACCGCTAAAGCTCTTGTTATCGGCTTCCTTTGATATTGTGAAAGCAATGTCCGGTCGCGCTGACTTATCTCTTGGTCTGCGTGGTTTTGGGCTGAGGCTCTCCGATATTAAACTGAAGAAAACAGAGGTTGTCGTCATCCAGGGCGGTCAGTTGGAGGTCGCCTGGGTGCCCAATCTTAACCTAGTAATCGCAGCACAAGTCGACTTCTATAATATTCTTGAGGGCGGGGCCTATGTAGTAGTTGATGGCTCATTCTTTGAGCTGTTCCTACGGACTACGGTAAAGGTGCCTGAGGTGATCCCGATTTTCGGTGGCATAGCCGTGGGAGGCGTCGATTTAGGTGGCAATAGTGAGAAAATCTGGGGTGTGGCACATGCCCTTGGTCTTAAGCTAGGCATTACTTACTACTGGGGTAGCGACAATGTCATGTTCGGCATAGGGGATGAAACAAGTGCCCCAACCTATCCGGATCTATTGGCCAGTGCCGGAGCTAGCGGGGGGCGGAATCTATGTATGCACGTAGGTAGTAACGTATCGTTGGCTGCCAATCCTGTTTTGTCCAACGATCAGCAGTCGTATGAGCTATCCGCCGTCAGCCCGAGCATTTCGTCTGATCTAGAGCGGGTGAATCATCAGCTTAATCTGGGTTCAGATACGGGCAGCGATGCCGTTTTAACTATCTGCTGCGCGGGTGATAGTCGTCCTCTGACAGTGGCTGATGCGCAGGCCGCGGTAGAATTCCTTAAGCCAGACGGTAGTCAATATGTGCTTAACTTCTACGATGGAACCAACGTAACCTCAGCCAATGCTAATTTAGTGCTAGATGAGACAGCTCAAACTAGCACTATCGCCGTGACTATTACCGATTACGTCGCTGGCAATTGGAGCATTCGCACTGGGCAACCTGCCAATATTGTGCTATATAACGTAGCTCCTCTACCTGAAATAACGTCTTTGTCCGCCTCACATACCAGCGCAGGTCAGTTGCAGCTAACCTGGTCTGGTCAGAAGCTAGATGAGACAGAGATCTCCGTCTATGTTACACCCGATATTGGGGTAGAGGGGACAAGTGACGCCGGTGAGCTGGGGGTACTTATCGGTAGGCTCAGTGATCTTGAAGCCACTGGTCAAACCATGACCCTTGATTTGCCTGCAGACCTGCAAACGGGTGATTACTACGTGCGCTTAATTGCCAGTAAACAGGACTCGGTCAATCAGACCATAGTAGCGACCAGACCAAATGGAGAGGCCTGTACTTTTAGACACACAAATCGGGACCAACCAGCTCCTCCGGGAGCCGTCAGTCTGGAGAACAGTGGAGACGAGCGCTTTAGGGTGCAAGTAGTTCCGGGGAGCGATGCTAGCACCTACGATGGCTATTGCGTTAGCATCTTTGAGAGTACTGCCGGCGGCCTCGTTCCAACGGATTTCACGGGCCTTTTCTTCCAGAAGGATGCTCATGGGAACATGCCGGAGATGATCGTAGGGGGCACCTATTTCACTACTGATGGCCATGCTTATGGCCTGACGGCGGGCAAAAGCTATGTGGCGCAGGTAGCCGCCTACAAGCTTAAGGCCCCCGGGATTCCCGGTGAAGATGACCTGGTGATTCTCAGCACAGATGCTATATCGGCGGCTGGCCAACTCTTACCTGCTACCCCGCCTACGGCCACCTTTAGGCCGCAGAGTAGCCATAAGGTATTGCCCAGGATGGTACAGACTGGCTTGGGTACTCAAGAGAAGGTGCAGGTGCCTACATTTACTTCCGGTGAAGTCGCATTTTCATTGCAGACAGATGTTCCGGTTTCGGGGTACTGGACTATCGACGGGTTATTGGCGCAGGATTTGACTGACTCAACTGGCAGCGCATTGAATATGGTAGATGACGTTAGTTTGGTTAACGTTACCCAGCAGCTTTGTGATGGTGATCATGTGGTGAGCTTTGTGGGTACGGACCAACAAGGCGATAATCTCTGTTTCAGCAAGCTATTTGCGGTGGATACTACACCGCCACGCTTGATGCTAACGTCTCCCAACAACGGTAGCTTTTTCGAAGAAGACGGGACGTTGTGGATTGAGGGGTTGGGAGATAAGGACGCTCTATATACAGTCGTAGTAGATGGGGTTACTTTAATCAAGCGTCACACTTTAGCGAGCTTGGGGGTAACGCTAGATCCTAAGAACGGTGTGCTCCGCTTAAGGGTGGACGTTGAGCCGGGGGTGTCTAGCCATAGAGTACTGGTGATCGCAGAGGACGCCGTGGGGAATAGTGCGGTTCATCAGGCTACGGTGCAGAACCAAGGGTTAGGCAAGATCGCGAGTGTAAATGTGCTCGCTGATGGAGCTCTCCTTCCAGGCAAGAACATCCCGCTGGCTGGTCCAGGTAATACGGGTGCACTGTTGCAACTGGCCGGGATAACGGAAACTGGCAGCCAGCTCTTGATCAACGATTCTAACCTCGTACAGTGGACAGCAGTAGCCAAGCGCGGTAATGCTGAGGTAGAAGCGGATGGCCAGCTCACCATTGCTCCAAGCAGTATTGGTTTTGTTGAAGGGGCTTTGCGCATTTCCGATACGTTTAGCTTAACTGATGCCCTGGCTTTTGGGGCAGAGGTCAATCTGGTGGGGCTGCGCCACTTAGTAGTTGCTAGTACCATAGGTGGCACTGCTACGGGTGAAGGTGCCTATCTGCCTGGTGCAGAAGTAAAGCTGACTGCTACCCCAGCTCCTGGATATCGATTCGTAAAATGGGTTACGTCAGGCGGAGGTAGCTTCACCAGCGCTTCGGCTGCGACTACTGGCTTCACCATGCCAGATCAGAATGTAGTTGTAACTGCCCAGTTCAAGTACATCAATAGCGGCACCATCGACCCGCCGGAGCAACCCGATCCTGATACATCTGAAGAGCCAGAGCCAGAGCCAGAGCCAGAGCCAGAGATACTAGACCCTGAGCAGCCCGTTCCTCCGGACCCCGAAACTGAGCAGCCAGAAGAGCCGGAAGAGAATCTGTTCAATGCTGGTACGTTTGCTAGTATTGCTTTGCCAGAGCAAATGGCAAAAAATCCTCAGGGTGTGGTGGCCTGCTATATGGTGGGGCAGCGGGAAGTAATCGTGCCGCTCTGCGCTATCTTGGGCGGTAAGATGGTCTTTCGGGCACCAGCTACAGCCAGTTACTATCTGAAGCGAGCGCAGCCCAAGTTGCGGGATATTGATCAGCACTGGGCGAGAGGTGTCATCCATTTTGTTGCCAGTAGAGGCTTGCTCCGCGAAACAGGTAATCAGTTGTTCTCGCCTCAGACCCCGATGACTAGGGCTATGTTTGTCACTGTGCTAGCTAGGCTGGACAGCGCCGACCTTTCTGCCTACACACGTTCGCAGTTCACTGATGTGCCAGACGGAAGTTGGTGCAGTCAAGCTGTTGCTTGGGCGGTAGATGCGGGCGTTACTCACGGTATCGGTGGTGGTCTGTTTGGCCCTGACCAACCCGTTACCAGGGAACAGCTGGCTACCCTTATCTGTAATTACCTAGCATACAGGGGCTATAAGTTACCGGTAAAAGTGGCTAAACCCACATCATTTGCTGATCAAGCTTCTATTAGCACGTGGGCACTGAAACCAATGGAACGTATGCAGCGCAGCGGACTCATTGTGGGCAAACCTGGAAACTTGGCGGATCCCCGGGGTACTGCCACCCGGGCTGAATGTGCAGCTATCTTCCAGCGTCTGATCATAGCTTTGCTAACTCGATAGCCATTAGTGGTGATTTTCTGCTATTCAGTATAGCCCCCTTTAGGTAGTAACTGATAAATTACAGACAATGTCGAGTGGTCGGCTGATCCAGTAAGGATCGGCCGACCACTTTGCAGCCAAATGAGTCTAGGCAAGTTCTTTGTTTTACAGCCATACTCAAAACGTAACTTCGATGTCACAATTGGCAGCCTACATCGGTTATGATAGATAGGACGGAAAGAATAAGGCTGTGAAGTTCAATGAAAATGATCGCTCCAATGCTTCCCCAATTGCAAAAGAACTGGTTTGCGTGAAAGGGGGGCTGATTGCATGTCGAATAGGCGAGATAGGATGGACCATATTCACGCTTGTGATGGTTTACGGGCTATTGCCCTGATGGGGGTAATTGCTTTTCATGTTTGGCCTAACAAAGTGCCTGGTGGATACTTTGGGGTGAACATCTTCTTTGTACTGGCGGGTTTTTTTATCAGTCGCAAGGTCTATTATGAACTGCAATGGGATAATCAATTTGACTTGTTCAAGTATTACCGGAAACGTCTCATGCGGTTATACCTGCCGCTGATTCCCCTGCTAGTGGCCGTCAGTCTATGGACATATTTTGTCCAGCCGAATGTCTACGCAAATGTCCAAAACAGTATGCCGAGCGTCCTATTGTTCTATAACAATATTTATCAACTGATGGGAAGCCACTCCTATTTCGCAACCCATGGGAATTTCCAGCCATTTATGCATCTATGGGCCCTATCTCTAGAAATGCAGTTTTACTTGCTATATCCGTTGCTAATTCTCTTACTGCAGCGGATTTTAGGGAAACGGTGGCGGGCATCGGGCTCTACTTTGCTTGGCTTGTCGGTTCTCTCGGCTGTCTTGATGGCAGTCCGTTATCATGCCGGAGTCGATCCAACGCCCATTTATTATTCTTTGCTTTGCCGTATGTTTGCCTTTACCATAGGTGGCGCGGCCGCTTTTTACTACTTATCTACGCCGCTTGCCGAATGCCTACAGAAGGGAATATCGAAAGGCATTCGTAACCTAATGGTAGTCGGTTGTCTAGTTGTAATTATAGCTACTTATTTCTTTATGGATTACCAGAATCGATTCGTGTATCAAGGCGGCATGTTTCTCTACAGCTTGCTTACCGCCTTCTGTATTATTTTGATTTATCCTCAGGATCTAGGAGCCGCACGGTTGTTGTCTAGCCGTTTCTTGCGTAGCCTTAGCCAGAGGAGCTATTCCTATTATATCTGGCAATATTCGTTGATGGTTCTAGGTGCCGACTGGTTTTCCTTTTCCACTACCCCTATGGCGGTGCGTCATTTGCTGCACTTCATTCTGCTGCTTATGATCGGCGAAGTTAGTTATCGCTTATTCGAACGAAAAGGTATGTCCTATCCTAAATGCAGTCGCTCGTTGGTTACTGCAGGTGTGCTGATCTTGCTTCTAATGCAGATTAACTTGCGTCCAATCATGGCGGAAAATCCATCTAGACCAATAACACCGATTCCCGGTCAGGTTACCGACGAACATCCTCAGCCGACTGAGCCCCCACGCCCGACTAACCCGTCAGAGAATAACGACGGGGAATTGGGCAGCCCAGAGCCAAAAGTACTACAGAACCTTCGCCTAACTGTCATCGGCGATTCGGTGCTTGATATGGCTGCCGATCAGTTAAAACACTGCCTACCTGAATGTACTATTGATGCGAAAATATCTCGTCAGATCAGGCAAGGCGTGGAGATACTGAAAGCCCTCAATGCGGAGGGCAAGACTGGTGATGTTATCTTGATTTCCTTAGGTACTAACGGCGATTTCAAGGAAAAAGTACTGGATCAATACTATCAGCTGGCTGGAGAAAAGCCATTGATTTTCTTGACCACAGTTATGCCCGATAGCTGGGAGCAGTCGGTTAATGATAAATTCCGTCGGTATGCGGCAACTCACCATGGGGTTTATGTAGCAGACTGGTATGCTTTGGCCAAAAACCACCCGGAGTGGTTCTACCGAGATGGCACTCACCCGAAGCCGGAAGGAGTGCGGCAATTGGTGAGGTTGATTCTACAGGAGCTTGTGAGTTCTGATCTTGCTATAGATAATCTTGACACAATGGAGTAGCGTGACAATCTCTAGACAATGGGAAGCCCTTGCTTGCAGGGGCTTTCGCTGTTTCTAAAGAGTAAACGCAGGAGCTGAGCAGCGGCAATTGTGGTAAAGTTGTTTTCACAAACGAAGTTAACACTTGTTTTCTAGAAGTAGCACTTATAATGAAACGGAGGTGATGGCGTTGATACGGTTTAGAAATTATACAGAACAGGCCGGAATCACAGATGATTATCATAAAGTTAGGGCGTTTTTCATCAGGCTGGGGTATGCAGAGTATACGTACGTTCGATGGGATTGGATGGCAACGCATTCTTGCTTGGATAAGTCTGTTATAGGTAGAATCGGTTTATGGGAAGATGATGGCGAAATTGTGGCTGTGGCAACTTTTGATGGCCATTTGGGAGAAGCCTTTTGCCTGACACTCCCGGGATACTCCTTTTTGAAGGAAGAAATGCTCATATATGCGCAAGATAGTCTTTCAAAAGAAGAGAATTTCAGTGTCGTGATCTCGGATAAGGACCTTGCTTTTCAGGACATTGCGGCGAATCTCGGCTTTGTAGCCACAGAGCAGAAAGAAAGCGACGCTATTTTCTATCTGGATAAATCCTCTACAGCATATGAGTTACCTGAAGGTTTTCGTATCACTACAATGCAGGAAACATATGACCTATATCAATACAAACGGGTGCTCTGGAAAGGATTTAATCACGAGTTGAAGGGTGAAGGCGAGTTCCGATTTTCTGAAGAAGTAGAGCACGAAGCGGAGCAAGAGATGATCCGCCCTAATGTAGACTTAAGCCTCAAGGTAGCTGTGGTTGCCCCGGAAGGAAACTTCGTTTCCTATTGTGGAATGTGGTATGATCCGCAAGCCGGCTTCGCAGTTATCGAGCCGGTTGCAACTGATCCAGACTATCGCAGGATGGGCCTTGGGAAAGCAGCGGTCTTAGAAGGAATTCGCCGGGTTGGTGAACAAGGGGCCAAAATTGCATTAGTAGGGTCTTCTCAGCAATTCTATTACAGCATTGGCTTGCGTCCATTTGCTACTTCTACTCTATGGAGGAAAGGCAAATAGAATTGAACAGGTGAAGCTTCGTTTGACCCAGAATGAGGATGTGAAATAATGAAGAACTGCATTGTCAATGCTCCATGCAAGGTCTGATAGCGGGCGAAACCGCATGGAGCGTTTAGAACTTCGTCCGTCGGACTTTGCATCTTAAAGTATCGGAATTAGCCGAACGAAAGGAGCAAAGTCTACATGAAAACATCAAATCAAACCTTTAGAGATCTGCAGGATTTTCTAATTCTATGGCTTACTCAATCCTTCTCCTCATTTGGCAGCGCTTTGACTAGCTTTACGTTGGTGATCTGGTCTTACCAGCAGGAAGGTTCCGCACTTACCACAGCGCTCCTGTCCGTCAGTTCCTACGCGCCATACGTGCTGATGAGTATCTTTGCGGGCGCGTTGAGCGATAGGTGGGACAAAAAGCGCACCATGTTTGTCAGCGATAGCTTTGCTGCGCTCTGCACGCTCGTGGTGCTTGTGCTGCTGAAAACCGGTAATTTGCGGATTGGGCACTTATATGTGCTCAATGCTTTGAATGGTCTGATGAATACAGTGCAGGGGCCAGCGTCTACAGTAGCCGTCAGCCTGCTGGTACCCAAGGAGCATTACCAACGGGTGAGTGGCCTGCAATCTTTCTCCAATGCACTGGTTACCGTACTGACCCCCGTCGTGGCCTCGGCCCTGCTAATGTTTTTCGGACCTGATGCGGTAATCCTGTTTGACCTAGTTACCTGTGCCGTTGCGCTTATCGCGCTTGCCTTTTTTGTCCGGTTGCCAAAGCAAGATGAACCAGAGACGGAAAAAGAATCGGTGCTTGCCGCAGCGCGAAGCGGATTGAAATATCTGAGGCAGCACCGGGGGATCCTCGATCTGATCATGTTTCTTGCATGCATCAACCTGACGGCCTCGATGTATAGTGCTGCGCTACCAGCCATGTTGCTTTCTCGACAAAACGGCGGTGAGACGGCGGTTGGGTTGGTAAACACCTTTACGGGGCTGGCCACGCTGGCGGGGAGTATTTTAGTGTCGCTGCGTTCTGCGCCCAAGAGTCGCGTTCGAGTTATCTGCAACTCGTTGCTTTTTTCCATGAGTACGGAGGATTTTTTACTGGCCTTTGGGCGATCCACTCCGATGTGGTGTATTGCTGCGGTGCTCGGGTGGATCTTCATACCAGTCATGAATGCAAACATGAATGCGCTGTTTCGTTATTACATCCCGATCGAAATGCAGGGACGTGTATATTCTGCACGCAATACACTACAGTTTTTCACGATTCCTGTGGGTTATCTACTGGGTGGCGTGCTGGTGGATCGGGTGTTCGAGCCGTTCATGATGACATTACTTCCGGGTAGCATGCTCATACGATTAGTGGGTGCTGGTAAGGGGTCTGGCGCGGCGCTGCTCTTCTTGATTCTAGGAATGCTTGGCGTGCTCGTCTGCTTAGTTTTTCGTTGTGACTCACATATTTGGGCGCTGGAACAGGCGGGCGATTCTGAGTCCAGCCGTATGTGATTGACTAGCTGTCAGCAGCAGCTATCTTGCCGCCAGTGGTAGCACACGAAAGCCACATCAGTCCCGCGCAGTAAGCCCGGCATAAAGCCCACATATATTCTAGAAGCGAGACCATTTGAGTCTCGCTTCCTTATTTTCGTGGTGCCTCTCCCTTCATGTGCATAAACAAGCTGCCAGCCATGAAGGAAAAAGGTGCATGCGTGGCGAACTAGTGTACGTATTAGATGGCTGTGGAGGGAGATAATCTTATGCACTATGTGAAAGCAAAAGGAATACTCTCTGCGCGCAACGGCATGAACATCTACCGTGGTTGCACACACGGCTGCATCTATTGCGACTCTCGCAGCGCATGTTATCAAATGAAGCATGACTTTGAGGACATCGAGGTCAAAATCAACGCGCCGGAACTTCTGGAGGACGCGCTACGCCGTAAGCGGAAAAAGTGCATGATCGGAACAGGTGCCATGTGTGACCCGTATCTGCATTATGAGGATCAGCTCAGACTTACCCGCCGTTGCCTTGAGATTATCGACCATTATGGTTTTGGTCTGGCAATACAGACAAAATCGAGCCGCATTCTACGCGACCTTGATTTACTAAGAAGCATAAACGCAAAATCGAAGTGCGTGGTGCAGATGACGCTAACAACATACGACGAGGATTTATGCCGTATTATAGAGCCCAATGTTTGCACAACAAGCGAGCGCTTTGAAACGCTTGGAGTCATGCATGACAACGGTATTCCAACGGTGGTCTGGCTCTCACCGGTCCTGCCGTTTATCAATGATACCGAGGAAAACTTGCGAGGGATACTTTCCTATTGTAGCGAAGCTAAAGTCAAGGCAATCTTGTGTTTCGGCATAGGTACAACGATGCGTACCGGTAGCCGTGAGTACTTCTATGCTGCGCTTGATAAGCATTTTCCTGGCTTGAAACAAAGATACATCCGGCGCTACGGCAACGCTTATGAATGCGCAAGCGACAATAATGATCAGCTGATGAGAATTTTCCGCGAGGAATGCGCATCGCGAGGAATAATGCACGACGTTAGAGAGATATTCTCCTATCTGCATCAGTATCCGGAAGCAACGCACGAGCAACTGAGTTTGTTTTAACGCAGTAGGGCTGTGTACTTCCTTATCCCGGTGGTTCAATTTCTTCATATTGCCTTAATTTCTTGATAAAGCCTTGCAAGCCATCGCTGCGGCTAATACGTATGCGCTTCAAGTTTAGTAACCCCTGCTCAGGACTGGCATAACCGTATTCGGTGGTTACAGCTAGCTTATGCCCGGATTCCTTGACTGCTCGAATAGCGTCAGAGTTGTAACGGCCGACAGGGTAGCAGAAAGACACGATCTGAATGTCTAGCATCTCTTCTAGCGCGGTTTTCGCCTGCTCGGTTTCTTTCACTAATCCTTGCTGACTGGCAGTATGGAGCTCAATATGGTTATAGGTATGATTGCCAATCTCATGCCCGGCAGCCAGTAGCTCTGCTATTTCTTCCGGAGTGAGGCCGTTGGCATGGTCGACTTTTTTCACATAGAGAAAGTGGACGGCACGGAAGCCATAGGTCCGTAAGGTAGGGAAAACGAGCTCATAATCGCTCTTATAACCATCATCAAAGGTTAAGATGATGGGGCGGGGCGGCAACGGCGTGCCTTCTTGCCAATGGGCATATAGTTCGCTCATGGTAATTGTATGATAGCCATTGGTGTGCAGGTATTCCATTTGGCTCGCGAAGACCTCGGGGCTGACGTATAGTTCCTGCAAGGAGCCTGAGTCTTCCCCGATTACGTGATACATGAGAATAGGAATTTGACCAAGAGGTTCTGCCCGCTGGCTCTGTTCATCGTTGCTGGGGGGTAACTCAGCAGTTGGGGCATCGTCAACTGGGTCGGGAATTATCTCGGTTTGCCAATGAAGGAAGCTGGCTGCCAGCCAGATTCCGGTGGCAACAATCGCTATGAGCAGGACAACGGTTAGGGAATTCTTGGAGATACTATCTACCCCTTCGCTGCTTGTAAGCAGCGTTGTTAGAAAAAACGCTCTTGCTTTATTCTCCGTTCATAGAGGAAATCCTTTCCTAGTTGACGAAAGCGATAGATAAGTTGCCTGCGGGCGGTGGTCCTTGGGGTCTTTGGAAAATCGGCGAAAAAGCTATAGGAGGGTACATAATATGTTAGAAGTTAAACCCACACAGGACGAAATCCTGGCCTTATTGGGTAAGGATGCATTTGATATGTGGAGGGCTGTATGCCATTTTATCGCGGATAATTATAACATTGACACTCTCTGGGACGATGGCGGCAAATATGGTGCCTATGAGCAAAAGTTCCGCAAAAGCGGAAAGACACTTTGCTCGCTTTACGTTAAAGAAACAGAATTAGTGGTGTTGATCATATTTGGCAAGGCAGAGAGGGAAAAATTCGAGGCGGAAAGAATGGATTTTTCCCCACAGATGCAGGCGATCTATGATGAGGCCAAAACGTATCATGATGGCAAATGGATGTATATAAAAGTCAAGGACTCAAGTATGTTCTCAGATATTACTAGAATGCTAGTTATCAAGAAGAAGCCCAATAGAAAAGTCACTATGTGTGGTTACGTTTGTGACCTGTGCAAAGCATTTGCTCCGAATATCAAGAGGAAAGACGAACGTGAATGTCTTTCGGCTCTGTGGAGGAAGTATTACGATCTAGATATTCCTGCAGAGAACATATACTGCGAGGGCTGCCGGAGCACGAAGCAAGACGCCAGACTTTTGGATAGCAACTGTCCGGTTAGAGCCTGTGTGCCGCAAAACCAGGTTGATAATTGCAGCGAATGCAGCAAGTTTCCATGTGAAGTTTTCCAGGAAAGAAAAGGGCTGTCAAATGATGAGGCCAGAGAAGAACAAGGCGACTTGTTCAATGCAGAGGAATTTGAGGAGTACATGCTTGCTTATGACAACAAGTCAAGACTGGATAGGCGGCGTGATTCAATGGCGAACTAGTGTGCGTGTCAATGTGCTATGTTGGGATATTATCTAGTTTGTATGGGGGGTAGATTCCTATGAAGGCAATAGTAGAAGAGGTTACGACTGCAGAGAACAAGCGGATTATAGCAATAAGCGACATACACGGAAATCTAGGTCTTTTTCAGCGGTTATTAGGAAAAGTACGTTATTCCGAAAACGATATTCTGGTTTTGCTGGGAGACCTAATCGAGAAAGGGCCAATGAGTCTAGACACCTTGAGATACATAATAGAACTCTCCGGCAAGCATGAGGTATATGTGTTAAGTGGAAACTGTGACACATTATGGGAAGACGTTAAGTATGAAGTGGATGACGAGAATCTTCTAAGATACATGATATTAAGGGAAAAAAGTGTCTTAAACGAAATGTGCCGGGAACTCTCAATTGACGTTAATGAGCAGTCAGACATTAAGTATATCAAGAGGCAAATGAGACAGAGCTACAGCTATGAACTTGATTGGTTGGAACAATTGCCTCACGTTATTGAAACCGAGAGCTTCGTGTTTGCTCATGCGGGTATTGTACCTGGTAACTTAAGAGAACAGAATGCCCGTACTGTCATGAAAACCGATGCTTTTCTAGAGCAAGGTTTATCTTTTCCCAAATATGTCGTAGTGGGGCATTGGCCAACAGCCAACTATGGTAGAGAAAAGGGCTGCTGCAACCCCATTGTTAGTAAAGAACAAAGAATCATCAGTATTGATGGTGGAAATATGATCAAGAGGGAAGGCCAGCTAAATGCATTGATAATTAATGACACTGAAGACATAACTTTTGCCGCACTAGATGACCTAGCAAAAGGTGAAATCATAGCAGACCAAGCCGCAAACTCCAACACAGTTAATATCACATGGGCGGATAATGCTGTGGAAATGCTGAGGCGAGAACAGGAGTTTAGCTTATGTAGGCATAAATCCTCCAATCACGAGCTTTGGATTAAGAATAGTAGACTATTCGAGGCCAAGGATGGAATGCACTGTTACGACTGCACAGACTATTTTCTCCCAGTTGCAAAGGGCGATATAGTCTCAATCGTAGAGATATCGAGCAAGCATACCTTGGCTAAGAAAGATGGGACAATTGGGTGGGTTTCCAACGAGAAACTGAAAGCTATTGTTGATTGATCCAGTGCCTCGCTATCTCTCATTAAGAACAAGGTTGAAGGATAGGCTATGTAAACACCGCTTTGCGGGCAGCGAGAGCTTATTGACACGGTGGAGGTAATAACATGAAGCTTGATTTTTACTACTGGGACATGCAGTGTCCGTTGAACAGCCGGATGCTACGTTTGCTCAATAAGTATGAGGAGCACTTCGACATAACCACGTACAATGTGGCGAATGACTTTGTGCTGGCACAACAACAGCGCATGTTTTTCCCCACACTGACTGTTATTGATGGCAAACAGAGGTGTTTTGCGCCTCTGTCTGAGCGTTTCTTTGCAACCTTGTTACGGGGAGAACCTGTTTCTGAAAGACCCTACATAATTGAACTGGGGCGGGAGCCCTACGAGGCCGAAATCCTGCCACTGACTTGCGAGAACATGGAGGTTGCCGGTAGGTGCACAGGCAGAGATTGTCGGGATGACTGCCAGCAGAAAGCGGAGTTTTTAAGGCAGCATAATGGCGATATTTTCGGGTTTATCAACGTTGAAAACGGTAAGCTTTTGGGCGGTCTTGAGTTTGTACCATCTGAAATCGTACCCTATGATATTCCCAAAGATGAGAATGCAGCTTTCCTTACCTGTGCTTACCTTTCATCCGACAAATATGACTACAAGTCGGCGCCACTAGCAGCTTTAGAGCGGCATCTAGCTAAGCGGTATTCTAGGCTGATTGCTATTTCAGACGAGGTAAGTACATTTCCCAATGGAGATCTAAAATGGTTTTTGGATAACGGATTTAAAGACGAAGGGGTAATATCTACAGAACCTGGCTACTGTGTTTTGCATTTGGTAACTAAGAGCCTAGTTTAGGGATTGATTCTGTGTTGCGAAAGGGGGAGCCAAGTTGGATAGCCGAAGGAGCCTTGAGCTGAGGAGGTTGCTATGAATATTGATGAAACTATAGTTGAGAAGTTCTTGAGGCAGGAAGCTGGTTTGGAGAATCACTGGATTTTCTCGCAAATCGTTCCCGGGGAAAAGGCTTTTGAGCAACCTGATTGCTCAAAACGCGATGAAGTAGAATTGTTGCTGAAGCAGATTACAAGGCTAGTTAAGGACTTTCGCCCTTTCAATTTTGATCTTTATAACGTGTTATTTCCACAATGGAGAACAATAACAGAGAATACGACAGTAATACTTTCTGTAGGTTCTCCTGCCCCTTATGATGCAATGGTGCGAATGAAAGATGGAAAAGAGTATGTCATTTTCGATTTGATAAGGTTTCTAGAATACAGTAACTCGGGGTATGATATTGAGCGTATTATTCGCCAATTGCTCACCCATGAGCTGGCTCATATATGTATCCATGAAGATTACCCTCCTATTCAGTATCAGGAATATATAGAGCGCCTAAAATACACTACATTCGATGAAGGCTTTGCGCATATCCTGGCTTTTGCTGAAGATATAATGAGTTTGGACTTCAGGGAACTGGTAGAAGCTCATTTTGAGGTGTCGATCAAGACATTGACTGAGGCGCTTTCAGCTGCTGACAAGAACGAACAAAAGGATTATTTAGTGTCCTGCAATGCAGGGAGCTATTGGGACAAGTTCGCTGCCATCAGCGGTAAGCTATTTCTGGCTCAAAACAAGAAACGGATAGTTGAGCTTTACAGAGCAGGCGTAAGACCGTTTTTTGATGAACTGCTGCCCTAGAAAAAGCAAGGACCCAAGTTCCGATAGATGTTGTATCTGAACCGGGGTCCTCATTTGTCTGTGAGCATATAAGAAACGAACCGAGATCTAGGCAAAAGTCTTAATGATAATATCAGCGCAGTCATCAACGGTGAGTTCTGAAGTGTCCAACACTAATCTGTAATCAATATTCTTTTCCGCAATTTCCCACTGTCTTTCAGATTGATCAATCCTTCTATCTCCCCTAATGATGTTTCTTTTTCTGCAAATATCAAAAGGACAATAAACATGAACGATTTGCAGCGGATAATGCTCAAATATCGCTTTGACTCTTTGATAATGATTAGTCAGCCCAGGCATGTTCATAATCAGACCATCGATTAAGACATCTTGGCCTTGATCAGAAAATCCTTTTGCGGCTTCATACATTGCCAGAATGGCAATAGCGTAATTGTCATTTTCACCTACTGCCCATTCAGGAATTGTCTCTTCAAACAGATCATATCCAAGATTAAAGAACAGGATATCATTTCTCCTTG
>ENA-UOOR01002097-UOOR01002097.1-fermentation-metagenome-genome-assembly--contig:-NODE-2097-length-21256-cov-5.799396_pt1 | contig 21256 bp, 30 predicted proteins | sample MGYA00245780_ERZ724029 | MGnify/ENA primary metagenome ERZ724029 (study PRJEB28704, sample SAMN03018315) | fermentation metagenome | biome: anthropogenic terrestrial biome; feature: soil; material... | reverse complement strand
CTAACACAGTTTTTTTCTTGATTCTTCTAAGATTGCTCTGCAAACTCCACAGAGAATCCACCAACATTAATCCCACTGAATAATGCACATACTGCATGTTATGCATTAAATTCAATATTAAACCTTGTACCGTGATTGAACAGAACTGCATCAGATAATCGTATACATAGAATAATTGTATTAGGGTCACCTTCATCTATATGCCCGTTGGAATACCATGCTGAAAATACATTTCTCAACCTCCTTATAATTTCGGCGTTTTGTTCACCACAAACATATCCCATATTTTCACCAACACCATGAGCTGTAAACCATTCACCACATATTGCAACCGTAGAATTTGTCTCTATCTGCCTCATTTTATTTGACAGTGCATATGTGATAGTGTAAAATGCTCCATTTTCATAATAGCTGTTTACAATACGAACAGCAGGTATATTACCATCCATGGTAGCAAGTGAAATGAGTGTGTCATGACCAAATCGTTCGATCATAACTTCAAGTGCTTTGGATATGTCACTGGCACTATCTCTAAAATTTAAGGTTGTTTTTTTTCCCATATAAGAAATCTCCTTTACAATGTTGTAACGCTTTTGTCATTACTGCTTTAATGACTCTGTCAATCCCTAAGACAACTAAGGTAATTTCAGCATCCTTGTGCACCTCAAATTCCTATTTATCTCATACCGGGTGTTATTTATATTTTTCATAAAAGATAATCGTCATGCCATGTTGTATTCCCTCTTCCTTTCCTGTAGAAACATAACCCATTTTTTCATATAGGTAACATAGCTTAGGCTCTTGTTTTATAGTATCTAACTCCCAATGACAAACATTTGGGTATATGGATTCAATATTTTTGATGGTTTGCTGAGCATAACCTTTGCCTTGGAATTCTGGTAGGATAAATATTGGAGCAATTCTGCATGCATTATCCGTCAATCTTACACTTCTGATTACTCCAATACTTTTGCATCCTAATTGAATAAAATAATAGTCAGTAAAAGGTTGCTCCATCCTATGTATAATTTTTTCAAGCGCTTCGGCAGCCGGATTTGTAGCATAATCATGGTATTTATCAAGTAAATCCGCAAACGCTTTAACTTGCATTTCGTGTATTCGGCAACAATCATTAACATTTGCTTTTATTAATTGAATGAACATTTCTCTCCTCTTTTCATAAACAGACCTAAACATTCTTATTTTTGAATATGCTCCTGCACTTCCTATACTTTTTTAAAATTATAATTGCATTCCCAATTCAGTAAACAATTGCTTCAAATCATACATTTTCACAACATTTTTCCCACAGACATTAATTCCTCTGAATAATGCAACATACTGCATGCCTTCCTCCGTATATCTATGATATTATCTGATATGTTTAATTTGGGTAATGACTCGACCCCAAGTTTTTTGAAATTTATTACGGTTATCATCCGACAACTTTATGTTGCACTGCTCAGCAATTTCCTCTATCACTTCATCTATCGTCATATCATCTGTCTGTATTTTAATCTCTGTAATACTTGTAGAAAAAGCTTCTATACATCTGTCAATCTGTTGTGCTGCCCAGGAGTTTTTAGTTTCAAAGCGTCTGCCCAGACGTTTTAGTATAGTTTCTTTCTTAGCTGAAAGGATGAAATGCCTAATCGTAAATTCATTTAACAGCTCTCCGATTAATTCATCATAATATTGTCTGTTAGTAATTGTCATAGGGACAATAATTATACCGTCATAATTTTTTGCTATATATGACAGCACATCATAGTTAAATGTTCTCCACAGGCAATAGTTTTGGAAATCTCCATTTTTCAATTCATGGGGAACATTATCCCTGATAAAAAATCCGATGTTTTCAGGATCATATACATATGAATTTATAATACGACGATGAAGCTCATATGCTGTTTGTGTTTTTCCAGAGCCAAAAGCTCCGTTTATCCAAATAATCATTCAGATGTCTCCTCATATATGGTTTAGGCGTACAAATGCATCCACCGGAACCTATTATTTTAAATTTCATTTTCACCTCTTATAAAAATAATTGATTATATTATCCTTGTTTTCTGTCTAAGTCTTTCACATTTTCAACGAATATGAACAATTGCAGCTTAACATCTATCTACGTATTAAAATTCCTTTCATATACTCCGATTCATTATGTGTTTTGTATACTAATTCTTTTTCCTCTTCTGTGCATCCGATTAATATCTTTATTTCCGAATCACGTTTCATTAAATCAACAATACACATTATGGCATCAATATTCCTTTTTTCATCTGTTCCTACCCAGACATCTATCCCTCCACCGTCCATGGAGGTAGTATTTGTTAAAAATCCATAATCAACTTTATATATAAAGTCAGGATATCTTGGGTGTGCTGTGCCTTTTGGTCTGTCAATCATAATATCAGATTGATTTACTAACGCATCCAACGTTACCCAAAAATCATTATTTTCTTTTCCTCTTATCTCCATATTCTCACCTATTCAAAAAACTATATCTGACTATATCCTAACCTAACTTTTTGCTGCTTCCAGGATAGCTTTAGCAATGTATTTATAATTTTCATTTATATCTGAACTGCCCGAAAACTGAAAAACTGCAACTTTCATTTTATCCCACCTCTGAATATATTTTTATATTGCAGCTATGTTAATGTCTCTTTAAAAATTGACTTCAAGGTTATATGTGGTATCTCCTGATTCAGATAAAAGGGATATTTAAAAACACATCACTGTTAATCTTAAATCCGTTTTTTTTATAATAACCCAATATTTCCTCTGTTGTCTGAACTAACCATTCTGAGTCCGAAAAATGCTCAATACAATGTTTCAGTAATTACTTACCTATGCCCTTATTTTGAAATTGCGGCAAAAAAAGCAAATCATATATTATAGACCTGAACATTTTATCGCTGAGAACTCTAACTGCCCCAATTAAACGTTCATTTTCCCATGCGGAAACAACAAGCGTAGAATTAATGAATGGAATGTTGTAATTATTTATCATATCCAAAGTTTCCGAACCATCAGACCACCCAACAGACACAAATAATTTGTGAAGTTGTTCGGATGGCAAATCTTTCTTTATATCATTATAAATAATATCCATGCTTGTCTGCCTTTCAGATAACATATTTATTATTTCATTTTTTCAATATTAATTCCGCAAAGTCCTTAAATTTATCACCGCTTCTATTTTCAGCATTATCAATCAGATCAAAAAAGCAATTTGGAATTTCTTTAAGCCTAAGATTCTTATTGATACAAGGAGTACACCCTTTATCATGTTTTGTGGGATGTAGCGGGCACTTTAAATTTGTACAGGCACAAAATTCAGCTGATTTTTCCATATTTTTTACCTCCATTTGATAAATGATATCTAACATACAATACTTATGATTTCTCTTCTTTAATTTTCTGCTTGGTCTTAACCGGTTTTTACGTAGTTTAAGTATAATGCCTGGTTACTCCCATCATATACAAAATACTGCATAGAGCGGTACTGACTTAATATTATTTTCAAATCCAAAATTTTTAGAAGATATTCTTATTGAATAAGATGGTTTGTATTTTTCAATAAAAATTCCGAGACTCCTTGACTTTGTATTAGCGCCGCTTTTTACTTCCACAGGAATAATATTATCATTAAGCTGCATAACAAAATCCACTTCTGCAGTGTTCTTGGAGGCCCAGTAAAATAAGTCATAATTCTTTGAAGCAAAGCATTGAGCAACATAATTTTCGGTTATTGCACCAATAAAATTATTATTAAATTCGGAAGACAAAAGACAGACCATCTTTATTATAATAAATCATTTTATACATCCTCTTTTTTGCTTCTTGTAATTTCTACTTATTCTTTTCTGTCTTTTTGCGCAGTTTAAGTATAATACCTTGTTTAATCGCTATATCCTGAAAAAACGAAACTATAATTTCAGCCTTTTCTTTCATTGTAAGGTTATCAAGTGAATCCTCTGCAACGTGTTTCATCACATTTTCTATATCTTGCAATAGTAAAAGATTTACAGCAACGCAATAGAATGTTTTTCTGCGTCCGTCATTATAGCCCGACAGTAACATTTTCAATATTTCAGATTTTTTACGTTGTTCTTCACAGTAGGATTCTATTCCCATTTCCTGTACCTTTATAATATCTTTTAGCTGATGCTGATGAGTAATAAACGAATCATACTCATCTATACCTTCATATCTCCAACATGGGTATTCAGAACATAGAAAACAGAACTCAACCTTGTCATGCTGTAAGCTGCATTTTGCTATTGCACAGGATTGATTACCGGCACCTCCGCCACAGCCCGGGCAGTATCCATCCAAATGCATAGAACATAACCCACAATTGAGACCACAAAGTGAAAAAGATAAATTTGACCTGTTAAAATCTTTCATCTTAACTACCACCTAATTAATGTTATAAATCTACAGAATATTAGACAACCTTATTGAAAATAACTGTCTTTTCTTTAAGAGAGATCTTTCCTACCTGGTAGCCATATTGAGTTAATTCCTTTTTATAATTCAGAAACGAATGGTCTATATCAATTCCTATGATATCGTGTATTTCGCCGAAAGAAAGCTTCATTGTCGGGTTGCCGTTATTATGAACATATTCCCATAAAGCATTATATTTACTCATAACATATCACTCCTTAAAATTATAGTTTTTTATAATATATTTTTGCATCTTCATTAAAATAGTCCTTACGTGTTTCCAGATATGAATATCCATATTTTTCATACAATCCATAATGGTCAGTTGCAAGGTATACAATCAGATGATTATCTGATATTGCCTGTTCCTCTGCATACCTTAAAAGCTCTTCACTATATCTATTTCCTCTGTAGTCCGGATATGTATATAGAAATCCAAGCCACGGATACATGCTTTCATCACGTACGCAATCCTGTCTTGTAAGTGTTACGAATGATACTATGTTTTCACCGTCAACAAGAAGAAATAATTTACCGCCTACTCCCAGTAATTCATCAAATTTTTGTGTATCATTTAATAATTTAACCAGAAACTTTGCCGCACTCCAGTCTCCAAGAGCAATTTGTTCTTTCCAGTGTTCTTTATTGCCACTCGAAAAATATTCAATAATTTTCATTTTTAATCTCCATAATATCATATTTGATAAATCTGAAATTTTCTATTCTCCCGGCCAGTTTGTATCTATAATATTTCCATTATCATCATAATACTCATATCTATGTACGTAGGGACCTTTACCGCCATTCGCATATGGATCATGACCTCCATTACCCCCATCCACCATGATTTTTAATTGCTTTCCTCTGACAAGTGGATTTATATAATCATAATAATAAACAGTAATTTGAAGAAAGCTGTTCACATAGGCCACCATTTTCTTGCCATTCTTTTCAACGACATGCTCAGGCTGATGCCAGAAAGCAAAGATAACCGGAGACAACAATAGAAGCGAACCCAGCAACAAAGAAATAGCCGCGGTACCGATTCCCGATATAATGCGTATAGAGGATTTAAATTTTATGTTCTTCGTAATATCATAAAGATATTTAATTATTTGACATATAATTAAAAACGATAAAACAGCTACCATAGCTATAAATGGATAAAAAACTGTATGCATAAAAGACATATTAAAAATATTAAGTATTAACTCAATTAAATTGTATATGACCAAAGAAATTGTCAATGTAGTAATATTTAAAATAATTCCTTTTCTTTTTCTCATATTTATGTCCTTTCCCTTGTGGTAATCCCAATGTCAAGGATTTGGTCAGAAGCATAGCAAAATCAACATATTCCTGATATTGTAAAAAAATTCAGGCAGAGCCTGAATTTTTTTGTTAAATAACTGCTATGGCGTCAATTTCTACGTTGGCATCTTTTGGGAGTCTGGATACTTCAACACATACTCTTGCGGGTTTTGTGTCTTTGAATACTTCTGCGTACATTTCGTTGATTAGTGCGAACTGATTCATGTCTTTAATAAATACCGTGCATTTTACAACATCTTTTAAAGATGCTCCCGCCTGCTCCAGTATCGCTTTAACATTCATCAGTGAAATCCTGGTTTCTTCCTTGATATCTCCTCCGCTGTATAGCTCTCCTGTTGCAGGGTTAATGGGAAGCTGACCTGAAACATAAATTGTATTTCCCGCTTTTATTCCCTGAGAATAAGGACCTACAGCTGCAGGTGCATTATTAGTTTGTATTACTGTACTTGACATAACATCCTCCTACTTCCAATTATTTATTCCATATTGTTCTACATCTATTGAATTGTTATCAAGCCACAGCGATTCTAAGTCATATATTTCTCTTTCATCCCTGTGAAAAATGTGAACAATTATGTTGTCTGTCTCTAATAATATCCATCTTCCTGTATCAAAGCCTTCCTTATAGTAGAAATCCATTCCTGCTTCATAGCCTTTTTTCAGCACCTCATCAGCAATGGCAACTGTCTGTCTTTCATTGTTTCCGCTGCAAATTATAAAGTAATCGGTAATGGAGCTAATTTTGGATATATCTAATACTGTAAAATTATATGCCTTTTTATTATCACAGGCTTTTAGTATGGTTTCTATATTTTTATAATCCTGGTTCATTTTCCCTCCTTATAAAATTTTAGTGTTATCAATGAATCTTTGTCAAGCTCTAAATTTTTCATTTTAACATACTCTACGGTACTTTCCAGCGATATTGCTATCGCCTCATCAATGTTTAGATAAGCCTTCTTCCTGAGCTTATCAACGCCCTCGTATTGCCGTCCCAGCTCTATTTTATCCGCAATAAATATTATTTTTTCAAGCATGCTCATGTTTTCTCTGCCTGTTGTATGGTATCGTATAGCATTAAGTATTTCTTCATCCTGTATATTGAAAACTTCCTTAGCCACCTCTGCACCTGTTTTTGAATGTGTCAAGTTATCATGCTCCTTCAGCTTTTTACCGCAGTCGTGCAGAAGTCCTGCTATTTTAGCTTTTTGAACATCTGCTCCGTAATGTACCGCAAGCTTTTCAGCTTCCTCCATGGTTCTTACGCAATGACCATACAGCTTTGGATTAAAAGCTTCAAGCATTTTTTCTAATTCATCTATGTCCATATTTCACCTGTACAATTTATTTTTAATTATATACTGCTCCACAGTTTCAGGAATTAGGTATTTTGCAGATATACCGTTTTTAAATCTTTCTCTTATTTCTGTTGAGGAAATCTGAAGCATCGGAACCTGAAGAAGTTCTATCTGCCCGTTTAAATCTCTTCTTATTTCTTCGACTTTTGTATGAACTTTTTTTTCGTCCATTCCCGGTCTTGATACGGCTATAAATTTACATAGTTTTAAAATTTCCTCCGGTTTATACCAGTTAGGCAGATTTATGACCTCATCTGTCCCTGTTATAAAGTAAAACTCCGTAGTAGGATACATTATGTGAAACTGTCTCAATGTTTCTAAGGAATAGCTTTTATCCTTTTTATTAACTTCTACATCCGAAACGATAAATTTATCATTGGAAACCACCGCTAAAGCAGTCATTAAGTATCTGTCCCAGGGACTTGCAGAAACACCATCCTTATGAGGAGGATTTCCTGTGGGAACAAAAATTATTTCGTCTAATTTATATATATTTAATGCTTCGTTAGCAATAACCAAGTGCCCTAAATGTATGGGATCAAAGGTTCCTCCCATAATTCCCACCTTTTTCATTAATTTCTCCTTTTAATCTTTACAATTGTATAAACCATTGAAATTATACCAACTGTTATATATATTGTCAAATTTTCCGATGTACCTGAAAACATTATTATTAATAGTTTGCCTAATGACACTCCCAATATTCCCGAAAATATATATGGAAAATATGTTTTTATCCTGCTGTTTTTAACTATGTTAACCCTCTCAATCAAACTGTTCCTTCCTTCATAGTACCCTTTCATGAAGCCTGTGTAGGAAATGATTAGTATAACAGATGCAAGAATCATTACCGGAACTAAAGCCATAATAAATTTATTGTCAAAGCATAGCATTACGGACATTAAAATGAAAAGCGGAGTGAGCACAACCTGAGTATATGAATCTCCCAGACCTGCAGCAATTCCCATCATTCCTTTTTTTATAAACATAATATCATCTGTGTTTTCATCTGCAATTTTATTTTTTTGTTTTGACTCTTCCAGAGATATAATATATCCATGTATCGGAGTCCCCATATTTGGCTCGGTATTGAAAATTTCGCTGTGCCTGTGTATGGCTCCTGCAATCTCCTCCTCACCGGTATAAAGCCTTTTAAAAACATTTCTCATACTATGAGCAAATGCCATGCCCTGAAGTCTTTCATAGCTATAGCAGGAATGAGAAAAGTTCATCCACACAAACCATGAATAGATTAAATCTCTTTTTCTTATTTTACCGTTTTTACCATGAGTTTCATAATCCTTACTATTTAAGATTAACTTCATTTTTTTATTTGACAGCAGTAAAATGATTGCTGACACAATGAGAAAAATAATGTATGAGCTTGGATTAACTAACAATGCAGTAGTTAAGGACATAGCAAAAATTAAATAACCTTTTTTACTTTGAAGTTTATAAAGTATATTCCAGGTTGAAGAAAAAACCAAAAAAATCCCTGCCAAAAATAGTACGTATTTAATATTAATAATAAATTTTCTTAAAAGCAATGTTACAAATACTGTCACAAGTATGACAGCGGCACTCATGATAAATAAAAGCAACTGGGGCAACAATCCGTCGTAAATTCCTATATGCGGATTCATACCCTCGGCAAATTTCTTTTCATATTTTTTTACAAATACGGAGTTTATATTTAATCTGTATTTCCAAATCAAAATCCCCAGAAACCCAAAAGGATATGCCGCAGCCGATGCTTCCACAGGTGACAGCCCGAACAATACCGCCATCAAAGCTGCTATCATTGCCGTCAGGCATTGATCTCCCTCAAGAGATCCTCCGGTAGAAACAAAATCTATATAAATTATGTTTACTACCGCACCTGCCATCATGCCTGTAAATGGTTCACCCAGTACCAATCCGGTTAAGCATCCTGCAATTACCGGTCTGTACATTGTATAGTAGCCCACACCAAGAGACAAAGCAGTACTGCTGGCCCAATAATATAAAACACTTAATAAAATAATCTGTTTAATATCCATACGTCCCCTATTCCAGAGCCTTCCCTTCATCCCCGGGAAGCATTTTTATTTCAATCTCGCACTGCCTTGAAATTTCCCTTAGAATACTAAGTTCTGAATCGCTTAAATAAACGGAATTATAATATTTCTTTCTTTCAGGGTTGCTGCCAAGGTTCCCTAAATTAATTTTATTTAATTTAACATTTGATTCAAGTAATTTTTTTATATACTCAATATTTCTTAAAAGAATAAGTATTCTTGTTCCCTCGTCATCTTTATTTAAATATTCTAACGCCTGGCGGCAGGATAATATATGTACTTTAATATTATCCGGCGCGGCGCTTTTTATTAATAATGTCATAAATTCATCTGTTGCATATTCATCGTCAATTATGAGCACTTCATCAACTTTTAAATAGGGTATCCAGGAAACAACAACCTGACCATGCATAAGCCTGTCGTCAACCCTAATTAACGCAATTTTTTTCATTCTTCCTCCGTTAATCTGCCAAAAACTTCTCATTTACAAAGACTATACTTTTCTTTCCGTTTTTGATTATTTTTTCAGCTATTTCTTCTAAGCCATATGTATCTCTGTTAACAGCTATGTCTATAAATAAAGGGAAATTTATACCTGTTATGTGATAAAATTTATTATTTTTCATTGCTCTAAAAACTGCATTGAATGGGCTTCCTCCATACATGTCTGTAAAAACTATCAAATCATCTTTTGAGAGCCTGGACACAGATTCTTCGACCATATTTAACAATTTTTCAAAGCTGTCACCCTGCTGAAATGAAATACTCTCTGCATTTTCAACCGGTCCTATTATTAATTCTGAACTTTTTAATAATTCTTTACCAAAATTACCGTGTGTTACAAGCAATATATTTATCATACTTCAAATGCCTCCTTTGTTATAACAATCTGTTATCTATATTGTAAATGAAGTTAATAAATTAGTAAAGAAAGATTTGTAAAATTAATTCACCGAATGTCAACCTGTTACGTATATTAATTATGAGAATTATCTATTAAAAAAATGGAGGATTATATGAATTACCAAAATAATTATAGAAATAGTATGCCTCATTATGATTCAATGCCTTTTAACTGCAATCCGGGATATCCGGGTATGCAGCCATACGGATACCCGGAAGCATACATGACAAAAACAGGACCCAATATGCCCAATATGCCGATGCCTGGAAATATGATGAATGAAATGCCGTTTATTCCTGAGAGTGAAATTCCTTTCCCTAACGGCGACATGCCTGCTATGCCAAATATGCCTGGAACTGGTATGCCTTCCTTGCGTGAAGACGTTAATATGCCTGGAATCCCAAGATACCCAAGTATGCCGGGTTACCCTAATATGCCGGGAATGCCATCAACACCTTACACACCTGCAATGCCGCAAACTCCGGGAAACATGGTACCAGGTATGAATCCGGGAACAAATATGCCAACAACTATGACTCCGGGAACAACTCCCAGAACTCAGTATCCGGCTACAACACCGCAAGCTAACACATCGTCAATAATGCCAAATATACCGAATATACCGACCATACCAAATATACCAAATATACCAACCATACCGCAAATCACATGCGAGCAGCTTATGGAACTGATGCGATTAATGAATTGCGATATGGAAAATATGAATAACACGGAGAATATGAATAACACGGACAATATGGAAAATATGAATAACATGAACAACAATACAACCAATAACACCAACGGTTCCAATAATACTTCCCGAAGCAAAACAATTAAGTAAGTAAGTAATTTATATGTAATATTCAAATGACCCCCGTTTGAATATTACATATACTCGTTTCTATTGCAAGTCGAATTTTATCATTTTTTATGTATTTCCAAAAAAATAATTTAAAAGTGTACATACAGTTTTTCAGCTTTGCTGCATATAATATATAATTCCGGGGGTGGTTTTTTGATAGAAAATATATTGCAGCTTTTATTACCATTGTCTGTTTTTATTTTTGGTTACATAACAAATGGGAGCTCATTCCCACAGCCATTGGATAAAGAAGAGGAAGCGGAGCTTATTCAAAAATCTAAAGAAGGTGACATGGAAGCAAGAAACACTCTTATAGAAAGAAACCTCAGACTGGTGGCCCATGTAATAAAAAAATATAAGACAGTGGGAATTGACCAGGAGGACTTGATTTCTATAGGAACCATAGGCTTAATAAAGGCTGTATCAACATTTGACAACACTAAGGGTATACGTCTGGCAACCTATGCTGCAAAATGTATCGACAACGAGGTACTTATGACAATCAGAAGTGATAAAAAGCTAAAAAAAGAAATTTCTCTTCAAGGTCCCTTAGGAACTGATAAAGAAGGAAATAATATTTATCTGATTGATATCATAAAATACGAAGGAGAAGAAATTGTAGGGAGACTCGATAAAGAGGAAAAAATCAAGGCTCTTGATGAAATTCTCGATAAGACCCTGCAAAAAAGAGAAAAAACAATTATTGAAATGCGATACGGTATAAGAAACAACGAGCATAAAACCCAGAGGGAAATTGCAAAGCTTTTAGGAATTTCTCGCTCATATGTGTCAAGGATAGAAAAAAAAGCTTTAAAAAAACTATATGATGCCCTTGTAAGTAATGTGGGAAGTTAATACATAAATGGGGTTGGGCGCAGGTGGGACACGTGTCCCACCCACGCTTATTCTTCCACCTTTTTTCTCAATATATAGTAGGGTTCAACATCTTCATTTATTTCCATTCTTATAATCTGCTGTGCATGAGGAGCAGATTCTATTGTGTTTCCATCTTCATCCTGCATTTTTTTCGCAGTAATTTCAAAATGCCTGCCTTTAGGTCCGAAGCATTCAAGAAGATCTCCTTCGGAAAATTTGTTTCTCTGCTCTATTACCGCAGTCCTGCTTTCTCTGTCATAGGATCTGATAATTCCAACCACATCGTATGTCCTAATGTAGCTGCTTGAAGTATAAAGCTGACCGTCCTTGTAAGGGTTCCCAAAGAAAAATCCGTAGGAAAAATCTCTGTGCGAGGATTTTTCAAGTTCTTCCTTCCAGTACTGTGTATTTCTTTCATCTTCGGGCTTTTCAAGCTCGTCTAATGCATTTCTGTAAGAACGCACAGCTATCGCCGTATAGTATTCACTTTTGTTTCTGCCTTCAATTTTCAGAGCCTTTATACCCAAATCTTTAAACTTCTGCAAGTGCTCAACCATGCACATATCCTTGGAATTCATGATGAATGTTCCTTCATCATTTTCCTCTATTGGGTAATACTCTCCCGGTCTTTTTTCTTCAACAAGGTTATATTTCCACCTGCAGGCCTGTGCACAATCCCCCTTATTTGAAAACCTTCCGGTCATGAAGCTTGATAACAAGCATCTGCCTGAATAGGAAATGCACATTGCTCCATGAGCAAAGGCTTCAAACTCCAAGTCTTTTGGTGAGTTGTTAACAATTTCCTCTATTTCTCTGAAGGAAAGCTCCCGAGCCAGTACTATCCGGTTAACTCCCTGTTTGTACCAAAAGTTCGCCGCACGATAATTAGTTGTGTTTGCCTGGGTTGATAAGTGAATCCTCATATCAGGAATTGTTTCTTTTACTATTTCTATGATACCCGGATCAGCTACTATCAGAGCATCTGCGCCGATTTTCTGCAAATATTTCAAATATTCCTCAATACCCTTTAAGTCATCATTGTGTGGAGCTATATTAACCGTTATATTCGATTTTCTTCCATGCTTGTGGCAATATTCAACACCCTGCTCCAAATCTTTGTTTGTAAAATTTTTGCTGCCTGCTCTCATTCCCATTGATTTGCCGGAAAAATAAATTTCATCTGCTCCATACTGAACCGCCATAATCAATTTATCCATACTCCCTGCAGGAGCCAGTAACCTTGGTAACATAATTTCTCCTTTATTTTATTAATGTAACTGCCAAACCGTCTCCTAACGGCAGAACTGATGTAACATATCTTTCATCATGAGAAATATATTCCAGATAATTTCTCAAGTTTCTCACCAGTGTCTTTTTTCTCCTGACCACCAGGTCATCAGTTGCAATCATTCCCTGGTAAAGTACATTGTCTGACAGAATAATTCCGCCCGGCTTCATTTTCTCGCTGCATTTATCAAAAAAAGTTTTGTAGTAGCTCTTCGCTGCATCAATAAATGCCAAGTCAAAGGTGCCTTCTACAGAATCTAATATTTCGGAAGCATCACCGAAATACACATCAATATTTTTATCCAAGCCAAAGTCTTTTATGTTCTCTAAGGCTTCATTGTAGAATTTTTCGCTTCTTTCAACAGTTACAACTTTTCCCTGGTTATTCATTGCACAGCTCATAAAAATTGATGAATATCCCACATTAGTTCCCACTTCTATAATGCTTTTTGCGTTAAGCTGATTAATAAAAAGCTTGATTAACTGCCCTACCTCCTTATGAATAATTGGAAGTTCCCTTTCTTCGCATTCCTTTCTGAATGCTTCAAGCCTTTCATTTTCATCAGGAATAAGCTTATTAATATAGCTGTCAATATATTCTCTGTTTATATTATCCATTTTTTATCCTTATTTTTATTCATCTGTATCAGTCCAAATACTCGTTTGCTGCCTTGATATGTTCATCATAGTCCTTTGAAAAATAATGAGAGCCGTCTCCCTTTGCCACAAAGAACAAATAATCAACATCTGCCGGTTCAAGTACAGCTATTATTGAAACTCTTCCGGGAGAATTAATAGGTGAAGGAGGCAATCCTTTTATTATGTACGTATTGTACGGCGAATCGATGGCTATATCATCATAAGTAAGTCTTTCTTTCCATTCTCCATGAGCATAATTAACTGTAGCACAGGACTGAAGCTTCATATCAATGTCCAGGCGGTTTAAAAATACAGCCGCAACCTCGTCTCTTTCTTCATCAAGCAAAGCTTCTTTTTCCACAATACTGGCAAGGTTTATAACTTCCTCAAAGCTTAATTCTGAACCTTCCATCCTCGGTTTTATTTCTTTGACATAAAACTTATCAAATTGAGACAGCAGTACTCTGACAATATCTTCCTCAGAAGAATTAATATATACATTATAGGTGTCAGGCATCAGGTATCCCTGGAGATTATTAATGTCAGGATTTTCACTCAAAAATTCAAAATCATCCCTAAATACGGATGCATTGTTCATAAGATCGAGAAGCTTGTCATAATCCAAGTCAAGCTGTTCTGAAATTGACTTTGCTGCATCCTCTACTGTCAAGCCTTCAATTATTGTAACATTAGCGGTGTTATCTGAAATACCTCCATTTGTTAGTGCCTGGAGCAGTTCATCCGCATTCATACTTCTTGATAATACAAAGCTTCCTGCTTTAAGCAATATGTCCCTGTTGGTTTTTTCGGCATAATATTTAAATGCAAATGTATTTTTAATTAGATTATTTTCATGCAATATTTGTGCAATATTATCTGTGGAGCTTCCTGAGGGTATTTCTACCGTAATTCCGTCAGTATCTGTTTTATCCACCGCTTCTAAATTTTTATTAATAAAACTGTTGGCAAAAACATATATTAATACTACCACAGCAACAAGAATCAGGATAGCATATTTTTTCTTCATATAATCCTCCTTTGATTAAAATCTCTTAAATTATACAACTTTTGACTGCTAAAAACAACAAGTAAAATTGTAAGATGATTTTTAAGCCTTAAGAAATTTTTAATCAATGAATAAAATCTTATGATAAAGATATAATAATAAGGCTTATTACTTTCAAGAGAGGGTTGGTTCTATTGGACTTGAAAAGAGGTAAAATTGAACATGAGTAACACTCCTGGAAATAAGATTACTAAAAAATTACGTGAAATAAATAAGAGCGATGTAAATTTACAATTGACCAGCTTAAATGGAAGACTTGAACCGGATTTAGATATTCTTGCGAAAAACGAGAATGAAAAATTAGTCAATAAAAAAATTGTAAATAATAAGCCGTCTCAGTTTGGACCTATATTAGGTGTGGATTTTCACATGATTAAAAAATAATTTGAAGTAATAGGCACTTAAGCAGCCGGCGAAATTCGCCGGTTGCTTTTATTCCATCTAACAGCAATCAGAATTCAGGATCTCTTTTTTAGTTTTATTATACAAGGTATATAACTTGTAATATGTGCTTTCCTTCTCAAGCAACTCTTCGTGTGTTCCGATTTCTGCTATTTTACCTGTATCTAATACAATAATTTTATCAAAATTCTGCACAAGCTTTAAATTATGAGTGACCATGAGAACAGTCTTTCTTCCGGTCAATGAATCTATGGATTTCTGCACTAATTTTTCCGATTCGGTATCCAGTGATGCTGTCGGCTCATCCAATAAAACAATCGGCGCCTCGCTTAAGAAAGCTCTTGCTATTGCAATTCTCTGGCTTTGACCTCCAGAAAAATTTTTACCGCCCTCGTCAACAACAGTGGAGTAGCCTTCCGGCAATGATGAAATATAATCATGTATCCCTGCCGCTTTTGCAGCCTCTGTTACTTCATCATCTGTTGGAATCCGGCCCTTTTCATATACTCCCAGCGCTATATTTTCCCAAATAGTCCTATTAAGCAGCGGAGCTTCCTGAGACAAATATACAAAATACGAACGCCAAGATTTAAGAGTACATTGGTTTATTGCAACATCATCAATGTAAATATTTCCATCACTCAAAGGATAAAACCGCATCAATAATTGAAGTACAGTTGATTTACCACTTCCTGAAGCACCTACTAACGCAATTCTTTCTCCCCTATTAATATCAAATGATATATCTTTTAAAACAGTTTTATCTTCTTTATAATTGAAGTATATATCCTTTAAAGAAACCACATTTCCCTCTGAAGTTAACTCAACTTTATCTCCTGCCTCATCTTCCTCATCCCAGCCCAGGACGTTTAATGCTCTTTCTCCTGATGTAGTAGCCGCTATAATAAAATTCCATGTTCCGCCAAGACATTCTAACATATCACTTATACCGTTTTGCAGCGGAAAGGTTAAGAGTATTAATGAAAAAGAAATATTATTCGTTGTGGTAAGCCACATGCCTGTACCTAAAAATGCTATCATTGAAATAGTGTTTAACAAACTTTTAACAAAGGTAATATTAATTTGAATGTTTTTAGTATCACTGACAACATTCACTGCTTCAATATTTACTTCATGGTACTTGTTTAATATGCCTGGTATAAAGCCCATTGCTCTATGAGAAGAATTACCTTCCTTAATCTCCTGAAATGAATGTGTTAACTTCTCCGTCAATTTACGCGCCAGTATATTCTTACTTTGTAATTCTACAGAGTACTTAACAGAAACTGCCAAAGAAACAATTCCGGTTATAATGGGAGCTATGGCAAGTCTTAGATCAACGGAAACTATAGTCATTAATGAAGCAATTCCCTGAATTAACGGAACGAAAAAAACAAACATCAGCCCTTGAAAATAAAAATCCTCTACCGTGTCCATATCTGATGTAACTATAGTCATGGCTTCACTTGAATGATGCAAGGACGCATTGGATTCTGTCTGTTTAATCCATTTGGAAATTAGTTTTCTTTGCAGACTTGCTCTAATATTCATGGAGCCAATAAGGTTCAGCACATATCCCAATGTCATCAGTATAATGGTAATTGCCAGAAAAATTAAAATATTCCTTATAAAATACATATCTGCAGAAATATTTTGAAAGTAGTCAAGAGATGAACTTAACAGCATTCCTGTTGACAGGCTGACCCCATAGGAACCAAGTCCTACCAGAATCATTCCAATTAAACACAAAAGCCATAATGGTAAAGCCACCCTGATCATTCTGAAAAAAATATTCATTGTTTTTAAGAATCTGTTTTTATCATTCATCGGGTTCAGCCTCCCATTTTTCATACAATTTTGTATACAACCCTTTTTTGCTCAGCAGTTCTTCATGTGTGCCCTCTTCAGCTATGGAGCCGTAATTCATTACTATAATTCTATCGGCTTCCAATATTGATGAAAATCTGTGGGCTACCATTATTTGAGTTTTATCTGCATTAAATAGCTTCAGCGAATTTAAAATTTCAGCTTCATTTTTTGTATCCAACGCTGAAGTAGCTTCATCCAAAAGTATCAATGGTGCATCTTGCAGAAAAATGCGCGCAAGTCCCACTCTTTGACGCAGTCCACCGGACAGCAAGTGTCCGTTCTCACCTACTCTTACTTCCCAGTTGTCTTGCTGCTCTTCAATCCATTCCAACAGATTAGAGCGTTCTGCAGCAAGTTTGACCTCGTCAAATGTTGCATCAGGCTTTGCACAAACTATGTTATCATAAATGGAGGCATCAAATAGAAATGTACTCTGCTCCATCATTCCCATATTCTTTCGCAGAAATTCTGAATTCCATTCACTTATCTCATTGCCCCAAATCTTTATTTCGCCGGAGTCTGCCCTGTACAATCCTGCAATCAGTTTCATCAATGTACTCTTGCCACAGCCGCTGGGACCCACAAGTGCAATATTTTCTCCCTTATGTACCACAAGTGAAAGATTAGATATTATTGCATCATCAGAAGAAGGATATTTAAAATTAATATTGTCTGCTTCAATTGCTACATCGCTCTTAGCTGACTCTTCATTGCCACTTATACACTCAGGGATATCCCATATTTCAAATAAACGTTTTGCTGATGCCAAACTGCTTGGCATATTTACTATAATATTAGGAAGATTAAATAACTCATTGGTTGCATTTTGTGCCAGTAAAAATACTGAAATAAAACCCTGCACACTTAAAATATTATTACTCACCTGATAAATGCCCGCAAGTACACATCCAAAAAGCGGAAGGGAATTTACTAAAAGTCCGGGCACTGTTTCAACGTATGATTTTCCCAGTCCTTTTATGCCCTTATTTTTATAGTTGGCTATCGCTTTCACAGCCCATTCATCAGACTTTTCCTGTAATTTATATGATTTAATCATGATGCGATTGGATATTAAATCCTTAGTTTCTGCAGTCATTTCTCCATAAGCCACTCTCCAGGGCATGATTCCATCTTGTGCATTTTTAGTTATTCTCTGATAGAGAAAAATAAGCGCTACCGGAAAAATATATCCTATTGCCATTCTCCAGTTTATCATTAATAATATAACTGACAATACAATTGGTATCAAAATATTACGCAGTCCGGTAATGATGAGCTCGCATCCGTTTGCAGCTAAATTAACATCTGTGTTCACTCTGCTCACTATATCTCCAAGAGGAATTGGCTGAACCCTGCTAAATTCACCTGTGAGTACTGTTTTGGCGGTTTTTTCACGATAGTTCATTTTAATGTTTTCTATCATTTTAACTAAATGTTTGCTGCGCTTCCAATCTAACAATGTAACAGCTGCGCTTGTTAAAATGAAAATTACAAAGCTCAACATCATTTTTTCAAATGTTGTATCAATTATATTTTGCGTAATTGAACCCAGTGCAAAACTGCTTACTACGGTTAACAATCCGATTATGCAAATTGATACTACCTGAAAAATATAGCTATTCCTTTGTTCGCTTGTTGAAATAAGCCGTTTTATAGTATGTATCATTTTCATATTATCTCCCTTTAAACTAATAGCTTATATTCATTTTTTGAAAATATGAGCATTATAAGTATACTGATTATAAGTATGTTTGTCAAGTTTATATCATTGTTTACATTAGTAATTAAAAGAAAAAGGGCTTTAGCCCTTCTTATTTTAATTAAAATTCAAGATTACTCATATCTGAAAAGCCATCCGGCTTAACCTCTACAATTATTGGAAGTATCATGGGGTTTCTTTTTATTTTTTCATAAATGTAGCTGCTCAGCGCATCCTTAATCGCCATTTTTATATTGTTCCACTCTTTTACATTTGCTTCTTCACACTTTGAGAGTGCTTTTTTAATAACCTTCTTTGATTCTTCAATCAAGTCAATATTTTCTCTCACATAAATGAAACCTCTTGATACAATTTCCGGACCTGCCAGTACCTTGCCGGTTCCTCTTTCAGTTGCAAGAACAACAATTATCAATCCGTTTTCAGACAGCAGCTTCCTGTCTCGAAGCACTATATTTCCCACATCACCAACACCAAGTCCGTCAACAAGTATATTTCCTGAAGTTACTGCTCCGTTTATTCCTATGGACTTAGCGGTAAGTTCAACAACATCACCGTTCTTGCCTATTACGGTATTTCCCTCCGGAATGCCTAATTCATGAGCAAGCTTTGCATGCTGCATCAGGTGCCTGTATTCACCGTGGACAGGCATAAAGAATTTCGGTTTAAGCAAGGTAAGCATCAGCTTCAATTCTTCTCTTCTGGCATGACCTGATACATGAACCTGAGTAAGAGCATCATAAAGCACATTTGCTCCTTTTTCATAAAGCATATTTATAACCCTTGATACGGTTTTTTCATTCCCAGGAATAGGATTAGCTGAAATAATAACCAAATCGCCTGCTTTAATCTGAATCTTTTTATGGTCGTTGTTAGCCATTCGTGTCAACGCAGACATAGGTTCTCCCTGACTGCCCGTTGTAATTATCACAACTTCATTATCCTTATAGCTTTTTAATTCATTCACATTAATGAGAGTTCCTTCCGGTGCATTCAAATATCCCAACTCATGTGAAACCCTTACAGCATTTATCATGCTTCTTCCGGATATTGCAACCTTTCTGCCGTTAACTACGGCAGCATCTATTACTTGCTGCAATCTATGAATATTGGACGCAAATGAAGCTACAATTATTCTGGATTCACAGTTTTTGAATATTTCCATAAACTTAAGGCCTATAGTTTTTTCTGATTCTGTAAACCCTGCTCTCTCAACATTTGTGCTGTCAGACATTGCAAGTAATACACCTTTTCTCCCAAGCTCTGCAAATTTGCCTAAATCCATAACCTCTTCGTTTATGGGAGTATAGTCAATTTTAAAATCACCGGTGTGTACAATCGTTCCTATAGGTGTATCAATTGAAAATGATACCGCATCAGGAATACTGTGATTATTTCTTATAAAGGTTACTTTAAAGCATCCAAGATTAATAGTTGAACCTGCCTTCACCACATTAAGCTGTGCATCATCAATTTTATGCTCCAGAAGTTTATTTTCAACAAGGCCTAAGGTAAGCCTGGTGCCATAAATAGGCACGTTTATTTTTTTGAGCAGATATGGGATTGAGCCTATATGGTCTTCATGACCGTGAGTCAGACATATCCCTTTTATTTTATCTTTATTCTTTATTAGATACGTTATATCCGGTATTACTATGTCAATACCAAGCATTTCATCTTCAGGGAATGACATTCCGCAGTCAATAACAATTATATTTGTACCGTATTCTATAACTGTCATATTTTTCCCTATTTCCCCAAGTCCCCCCAGGGGTATAATTTTAAGTTTATGTTTCTTTTCCTGTTTCTTTTCCTGTTTCTTTTCTGTTACCATCATCATTCTCCTTATTTCTGCATTGGCTGCAGATTCCGGTGAACTTGACCACATGATTTAATATTTCAAAATTGTATTGTTTTTCAATGATATCTTCAAGTGTATTCATTAAATCTTCCTTGACTTCAATTATCTTACCGCATTTTTTACACAATAAATGATGATGCTGATGAACTTCGTTGCTGCCTTGAGGTAATATTTCATATCTTGAACAGCCATCATCAAAGTTATGCTTATAAACCAGCCCAATTTCCTCAAAAAGTTGAAGAGTTCTGTAAATAGTAGCAATTCCCATATGGGGGTTTTTGCTCTTAACAAGCTCATATATTTCCTCAGTACTTAAATGTTTGTCACTGTTTTCAGTGAGAACTTCAAATACCAAACTCCTTTGAGCGGTAACCTTGTGTCCGTTATCACCAAGTGTCTTTATTAAGTAATCTGATTTATACATCATTTCACCCCTCTCAAAATATAAACTATGCTAAATTAAGTCGTCTGCTATACCTTCATAGATTTCTATTACTTCCTTAATTTCCTCTTCATCCTCAACCTTTACTAATATTCCGTTGCCATCTTCTGCTTCTTCCACGTA
>ENA-UOOR01002094-UOOR01002094.1-fermentation-metagenome-genome-assembly--contig:-NODE-2094-length-21276-cov-2.943735_pt1 | contig 21276 bp, 16 predicted proteins | sample MGYA00245780_ERZ724029 | MGnify/ENA primary metagenome ERZ724029 (study PRJEB28704, sample SAMN03018315) | fermentation metagenome | biome: anthropogenic terrestrial biome; feature: soil; material... | reverse complement strand
GAAGTCACTGTTACCGAGTGCATCTCCGACCTTTGCAGCCGCGGAATTCAAAGCGTCAAGGTTGTACCCCTCGCTAAAAACATTGTCAAAATAAGTCTGCCACAGAACAGCCCTGTTCCATTCGGTGGTCTGACCACCACCGAGAAACATGAAAGTGTCAAAATAATAATCGGTTATCTTCATATCACGGTCAAAATAAGCGAGCCACTTGATACACTCATCTTCAGTAAAGCCACCGATAACCGGATTTACTCCGTCTATTGTGTTGTTATAACAGTGATATAATAACAGAGCGTCGTGGATACCCTTTATATCCTCCGGCTTGGGATACTCGCCCGGCATCATCTTGACGTTTCCGGTTTCCGAGACAGGTTGAGCATCCTTCAAGGATTTTGTTCCGAATATTTCCATCTCGTCAAATCGGGTGTTCCCTTCTATGTCAAAGAAGACCGCAACAAAACGGGAACGGTAGCTCTTGTCAAAGCTGCCCTCAATCTTAATCAGCGTATTATCGGCTTTGTCACCGTTTCTTATGCCATCCCTGCGGTAAACAACATCCCATATTTTACCGTTTTCCGAAGTATAAACGCTGAATGATTCGGGAAGGCTCACTCCGGCTGAAGTGAATTTTGCAAATGTCGTTTTAAAACCTGTAATCGTAGAGGTTTTTTCGAGATCAAATATAAAAAGTCTTGCGTCGGTATTTGCTATTGCAGAGTATGATTTAAAAAACGCCGTGTCATAAAAATTGCTTTTTTCAACATACTCGCCATCGGTGATTTTACTTATATCGGTAACCGGAGAGTTTGAGCTCTTAACGACATCTACGTTCATTGTAAACACCTGGGGGATTCGCCCGAGCACGAGATTTTGATTTTTTTTATAATCTGCTTCCGACTCGTCCCAATAAACGGGAGTGGTTACCTCATCTGGCATTTTCGCTCCGTAATAAGGCTGATATGTATACAATTCTTTTTCTTTTAAGGCTTCTTCTCCGTATTTATACACACATACCTCGTCGACATATGCACTGCCGGTTTTATCGCTTTTCAGTGTAAAACGAATTTTAGATGCTTTGATTCCGCCCGGAAGCGTCAGATTATACATACTTGATGCGTTGTCGTCCTTGGTTTTGTCCCTTATCATTAACCCGACTTCTATATATTCCGCTCCATCCGGAGATGCAAGAACACGCACTTCATCGGGCAGGAAAATCTTTTCGGGAATCAATTGCAATATATCTACGCTGAAAGAAGCGATCCCTTCGTTTATATCCCCGAGTTCAACATCAATTGTAATATCGGAAGAATAATCAAAAGCCGCCCATTTTCCGCTGGTGCTTACATCGTCCCCGTAAATTCCGTCGGTAAGGATTGCCGAGTTGTTCTGCTTATTGTCGCCGGTTGTGGTATAGGTTTTACCCTCGCTGATATTCAAAAGCTCCCTGTCAAATGCCGGCTCGCTTACATAAAGACTGTCTATTTTCGATTTTACGATGTTATCAGCCGATGCTGACATCGTGTCGGATTCGTCATCGCTTTGCTTTTTACATCCCGAGAAAACCGTGATAAGTAATATAAACACGATTATCAGGGTAACGGTCTTTTTTGCTTTATACATTAATTTTAACCTCACTTGCTTCTACTTTCTTTTTAGCAATACAATTCCGCAGCGTGAATATGAAATCCTCAAATAGAAACGGTCTGGGTCGAGAACCTCGCTCACCGCTTCGGTTCCCTCAATGCAGCGGGATTCGATTATTTCTGCAGAAAAAGCGATTTTAAGATCGCAGACCGTTTTTCCGTCGGACGCATATGCGATCAGACACATATCCTCGTCTTTTATAAAGGTCTTAACCAAAAGCTCCTCACTCTTGTCGACTATGCCCGTTTCATCTGAAAAAACAAAATCGGGATAGTTCTGATGCCAGTACCTCTTGAGGTCGAGAACTTTTAGAAGATAATCAAGCTGCATAGGGTCGCCGAAAAAGCTGTTATCCTCCTCAAGGTCATAGATCCAGAAATACATATCGGTAACAAACGCTTTATTGATAAAATCCGAGGAACGCTGCGCCACATGAACGGGACGCATCGCAAGGTTCTGCTTTGGATAAACCATATCCACAAGGTTGTGATTTGGGAATGTATAGCGGTACATTTCAGGAAAAGCACCGCTGTGCAGCCACATAAAAGTCGATACTAATCCCCCGTTGACCACCGATCCGTAAATATCCGAGCAGCCCTCAATAATAATCGATAAAGCATCGCCGGATTTTGTCTTTATTCCGTTCGCTCTCTCAAGGATATCCCTGTAACCGTCGCACCAGCCGTCGTACGGGTGCTTATGCGTTTTGCTGTGGCAGGTCTTTGGCGGTGCCATGGCAAGCTGATCGAGATATACCCCAGTAGCTCCCAGATCCACTACATATTCGATCGCTTGTAAGAGCCTGTCCTTCCATCCCGCACTGTTTGCGCACATTGTCGCAAAGGAGAGCGTCTTGTCTCCGCAGCCCTCAAAAGCAGGGTTTCCGTCACGCTTTATTATAACACTGTCATTAATAAAACCGGCAAGATGAGCGTACTTCCTGTTCGCCATGCGGGTGTTTATATAAAACGACACTTTAATACCGTTTTCAGCGGCGTATTTTAAACCGTCGGCAAGCTCCTTTTTTGTGCCGAGTTCCTTATCCGCTTCGTATTCGGGAAACCCGTTGTCAAAGCCGTCGGTATGCCAACCCGAAAACAACAAATGATCGCTGTGCAGCAGCTTTGCTTGCTCTACAAGCCCGGGAATATCGGCAAATCGATGAACGATTCCGCCGTTCTGGTACTTAAAGTCATAGTGAGCGACAAGAGAGACGCTGCTTTTCCACCAGAGAGGCTCGTTGCGTGCGGGAGTCTCGGCGTTGCTGCTGTATATCCTTGCACCGCAATGCCAGTCGCCCTCATGCAGAGCTATTACAACATTATGTAAACAAAAGTCCGAACTGTGCTCAACAGTTTTCTCAAAGCTGAAAATCATACCCGGACTGTCAGGTCCGAGAGTATCCGCCCTAAGACGGCACAAACCGTTACGCTCATGCATTCCAAAGTATAGGCCGTTGTGTTCGTCGTAAAGATCCAGCCACGCCATCGAGAGTGCACCCGAATACATACCGGAATAGCTGTAAACGCCATCGGAATTCTTCACCCCGCAGCATCCCTCCAGGTTATAGCAGTATCGGTACTCCTGCCATCTCCAGAATATATTTTTGGGCTTTTTAGCGAAAAAATCAATAGGATTATGGAACTTCATTCCCGCATTCAGAGGGAACACAAGAGTATCATCCCTGTAGTTCTCACCTAAATAAACGCTGCTTAAAATGGGAAAACAGAATGTATCCGTATCATAACCGCCAGAATTATTCACATCCGCGGACAGGGTTAGTCGTGAGCTTCCATCGGGTAGAAATATCGTGATTGAAACAGATATGTCATATACAGTACTGCCGTCGGAGAGCTTGTTGTAAGTCAGTTTTATTTCGGTTCCGTCGTCTTTTCTTTTTTCATCTATATGTACGCAAAGTTCCGGATTATCCCGTACCATAACCATATTCGGTACACTCAGACGGCAAGAACCTATTGATAGTGCGAACATATTGGGAAGATTAAACGGCGTGCTTTTTATCAGGTTGTCCCCGTTTTTGTTGCTTACAAGCTCGAGGATCTCTCCCGAAACCGTATCTATTGCCAAGGTGATATAACCGTTATTATAGCGCTTTCTGCTTTTGAACATTTTTTTCACTGCCTTTCCTGCCTGTTTACGAGTGCCTGATACTTATTTTTAACATATTATACAGCATCGATAAACCGATTACAACTACTTTTAAAAATTGATATAGGCTTTTTACAAACTGTAAAATATTTGCTCTCCTATTTACAAAACCCATAATGGGTTGTATAATACCATACAGGGGGATGTTTTCCGATATGACAAGACATTTGAGACAAAAACAGCTTTTATTTTCAGCCGTATTCATTATCAGTATTGCTCTGTCGCTTTTCAGAGTTTTTATCATAATGCATAATATGGAGGACATTCCGACCGTTGATAACACAAACTACTATTTGGTTGATAATGACAATACAAAGTATTTCGCCATACTTACCGCTGTTGCAGTTATCGTGTTTTTTATTATTTCCCTGTTCTTGAACAGAATAATTAATAACGAGCTTGCTTTCGGTGAATCTTCTATAATCTTCACGTCCTCTCTCAGCGGGTTTCTGCTGTTAGGCTGTGTTTCCTATTACTTTCTATACTTTAAGTCCTTGCCGATTAAATTGACCATATTCGAAACATTTATCGTCATTTTTGCAATACTCAGCTCGGTTTACTTTCTTGCAAACGCAAGCAAAAAAGCTGAGTCCGGCAACAAGCTTATCGCATGGCTGTCGCTCGCTCCCATCACTTTTTACGCGCTTAGATTGCTAAACGATTTTATAAGACAGAGCACCTCCCCGGACGCATCCTCCACCCCATACCTGTTGCTGTCAATTATAGCGTTTCTGCTCTTCTTCCTTTCGGAAGGTAAATTTCTATCCGGCACAGGCAGCGTCAGATTATACATGTTTTTCGGTTTCTGTGCGATACTGTTCTCTCTTATCTATTCGCTACCCGTTCTGGTGTTGACCTCATTCTGGGTTCTGCCGGGCAATTACGGAATACTTTTTTCCGCCGCCGACCTTACATTAGCGTTATATGTTTCGGCAAAAATCTGCAATCTTAAATGCAGAGAGTGTGAGAAAACAGAACTCTCCGGCATAAAGGATAAAGCATAAACGAAATACAAAACGAATATATATAAAGCAAAGTTTAAAAAGGAGGACAACCCCTTGAAGAATTATTTGCTTTATTTTTTTGTTGTTTTGATGTGGATGGCTCTCGTTCCGTTCGCACCTGTTATTATCGGTGACGGAGCTAAAGCGGAAACCTATGAAAACTCGCATATAATAAGAGTTTTAACCATTGATAACACGGTGGTCGAAATGACCTTGGACGATTATGTCCTCGGTGTAATGTTATCCGAAATGCCGGCAAGCTACGAAAAGCAAGCGCTTCTCGCACAATATCTTTTAGAGGCACAGGAGCAAGGGGATGAGCACCATACCGCTTCTGGCGGATTAGAGTATGATCTCTGCTCAAATCCGTCCTGTTGCAGAAAATATACCACTGAAAGTGAACTTGTATCGCTTGCCGGGAAGACAAACGCCGAAGCACGGATAAAAGCGATGAGCGCTGCGGTGTCTGAAACGAGCGGTGAGGTGCTTACATATAACGGAAAAACAGCTATGACTTTGTATCACGCATCCTCTCCCGCACGCACAGAGAGCTACGAAAGCCTTTTCGGAACTGCGGTTCCATATCTTGTCGGCATTGACAATGTTGACGAGTCAAGTTTTATACATTATAAAAAGGAAACATACTTCACTTTCCTTGATCTGCAAGTACTGCTCGCAGCAAACGGATATGAATATAAGCATGTTGAAAACGAGGTGTTTAGCGTAACGCTGAACGAAAATCTGAGAGCAAATAACATCGTTATCGGCTCTACGGATATACCCGCTACGGATTTTATCAAAATCATCGGATTAAAATCCTGCTGCATAGAAATAACCACAGACGGTGCGGGCTACCTTTTTAAATCATCAGGATACGGAAGCGGTCTCGGAATGAGCCAATACGGTGCGAGCCTGCTCGCCATGCAAGGTTATTCCTATAAGGATATATTAAAATTTTACTTCAAAGATACGTCGCTTGAAAAAAGATAAATAATTGCATACCTAATGAATATTTCCCTGAAAATAAGCGCAAAATAGCTTTGTAAAACATTTTACAGGGGGAAATATTATGAATGATAAGAAAAGCAATGAAAATCACCCGAAAAAAACCAGACTGAAAAAAATCAACGGTTATTCAGCGTACATCTATCTTGCGCTTGCAATCTGTATTGTGACCGCGCTTACGATAGGTATTATCACAATGACGTACGATTTCACAGACATAAGTACACCGGAGCTAAGCTTTCCTGAAATCTCCCTTTTCGATGAGAGCATTCCGCAGGAGAGCGAAGAGCAAGTTGACAACACCGAATCTAATGCTGGAGAGGTAATCGACAACACCAACGAGCCGGCTTATGTCTATCCTGTCGCAAACGGGACAGTGCTTAAAAGTTACTCTATAGACGCGCTGGTTTTCTCAACAACCATGCAGGATTACAGAGTCCACAACGGTGTTGACATCGCCGGAGAATTAGGAACGGCGGTGGTGTCATATGCATCGGGAACCATCACTCAGGTTAAGGAGGACCCCTTTTACGGTACGTCGGTCGCAATAGAACACAGTGCCGGTTTTACCACCTATTACAAAAATCTTGCAAAAGAACTGCCTGAGGGTATCGCAATCGGCGAGACTGTAAAAGCAGGTGAGCGAATCGGCTCGATAGGTGCAACGGCAATAGTGGAGATTTCCGAGCAACCCCATCTTCATTTGGAAATGACTGTCGGGGGCGAGTTAATGGACCCTCTGCCGGTGCTGAACGAAATCAACAGGTAGATTTAAACGCATCCCTAAACAAAACAGCACAAAAAAGGCTGTTGCAAGCTCGATTAATCGAACCTGCAACAGCCGCATGTTTTTGTGTAAACACTTGCTTTACTGTAGTTTTTTATAATTCCCCAAGGAGCTCGGTATTAAGGCTTATGAACTCGTTCGTTTCCTCCGGAGAAAGACGGCGGAACAGCAGCAGAGCGGACATATAAATATGCTTTGCCAGCTTAACAGCCTTTTCGCCCTTTACCTCCTGCAGTTTTTTAATCAGCGGAGCGTTAGTGTTCACGGTAAGAACTTCGTCAAGCGGAAGCTCCGTACCTCCCATTCCGCTCATTTTGTATGCTTTCATCATATCCTGCACACGGCGATTCTCCTCGCTTACCGAAATAAGTCCGGGAGCATCGCTCTCTCCGAGAGAGGCAAAGTTTATCGTTATCTTATCCTTCCCGACAGCTTTTTTGAACAGCTTCTCAAGTGACTTGTTGTCTTCCCCTCCGCCTTCGTTTATTCCCGAAAAATCGGCATCCACACGCAAAAACTTCACATCCTGCTTTTTGCCCTCAAGGAAGTGCAGATAATTGGCGTCTATGAGCATCTCACAGTGAATAACCTCATAGCCTTTATTCTTGAATAACCCGATATAATAGCTCTGTGCGGAAGCGTCGGTCGCATAATAGATGCTTGTTTTATCCTTACTTTTTTCTTCCTTTTTATCCGAATCGTACTCCGTTGCCTGTTCCTCAGTGCCTTGGGGAAGCAGCTCCGCAAGGGTTGCGTAACCGCCGGAGCTTTTTTTAAATAACACGATTTCTCCTGCGCGCTCGTAGAATTTATCATCTCGCATGCAGGCATATTCAATAAACGGTTTTATTCCATCCCAGATTTTTTCGTAACTCTCTCTGTCAAGGTTAAACATTGAATTGAGCTTGTCCCCGACCTTTTTTGCGATATGTGTCGCTACCTTTTTAATATAAATATTATTTTGCAGATAACTCCTCGAAACATTCAGAGGAAGCTCCGGACAGTCCAATACACCTTTCAGGTTCAAAAGGAAATCAGGACAGGCTTCCTTTATGTTATCAGCGACGAAAACGGAGTTGTAAAATAACTTTATTTCACAATCGACGGGCTCAAAATCATTCCGCTGTGCAGGAAAATATAAGATACCTTTAAAGTTCAGCGGATAATCTGCATTGATATGCACCCAGAAAAGCGGATCTCTGTAATCCATGAAAACTTTTTTATAGAATTCCTTGTATTCCTCGTCCTTAACCTTCTGGGGGTTGCGCTGCCATAAAGGATTGATATCGTTCACGACCTCACTCTTACCGTCCGAATCCAGGTAAATCTCATATGGCATAAAAGCGCAGTATTTTTGTAAGATATCCCTGAACCTTCCGCTGTCGAGATACCCAACCTCGTTATCGTTGATATGCAGTATGATCTCAGTACCCTGTTCGGCACGTTCTCCTTCGGTCATCGAGAATTCTCCTGCCTCGTTGCATTCCCAGTGTACTGCTTTTTCTCCGGTGTGGCTTTTAGTGTTCATCTCCACCGTATCGGCAACCATAAAAACAGAATAAAATCCCAGCCCGAAATGACCTATTATCCCGCTGCCATTGTTCGTGCTGTTTTCGCCCTCGTATTTTGATATAAAATCAAGAGCGCCCGAAAGAGCAATCTGATTGATGTAGAGCTTTACCTCCTCCCCGGTCATTCCTATGCCACTATCGGTAAAAGTTATGGTGCGGTTCTCTTTGTCGAGCTTTATATCGATTCTGTAATCAGAACTGCTCTCCTTTGCCTCGCCAAGCGAAACAAGCCGCTTATGCTTTGTTATAGCATCGCAGCTGTTTGATACAACCTCGCGGACAAAAATATCCTTGTCCGAATAAAGCCAATGTTTGATTACCGGAAAAATATTCTCGGTACTTACCGAGATTCCTCCTTTTTCCATAAAAAAACCTCCTTGATATAATACTTTTTTGTTATAATGTATTGTTGATGCATTTAGCCTAATATAGCAGAAAAATACAGCGATGAGCTGTACTTTTCATTATTGGTTTTTCAAAGCGTACTATTCCGTCGCTTTTTCCTCTGTCTCGCTCTCATCAAACGAGCAGAGTATGTCGTCTTCGCATACGTCGAGATCAGCAAAATCCTCGTCGATATCCTCATCGTCAAAGGAAGTACAGCATTTGCTCACCTTCAGCTCGCTGATAAGGCAAAACGCACCCACTAAACCGCCTGCCGCCGAAAACGCAGCAAAGGTCTTTGCGAGACTTCTCTTTCTGCCCCAATAGATTAAAAACAGAATAAAGAAAGTAATTGATTGAACCATGAGTGAAATACCGATAATAACCTTAGTCTTTTTCATAGATGCTCCTCCATTCATTAAATCAGATATTGCAATTTTGCCTTAGATATGCGTTTATAAATTCGTCTATCTCGCCGTCCATAACAGATACGATATTCCCGGTCTCGTAACCGGTACGGTTGTCTTTTACAAGAGTATATGGCATGAATACATATGAACGGATCTGACTTCCCCACTCTATGTTCATTTTTATGCCTTTTATGTCCTCTATCCTGTCCAGCTTCTCCCGCTCTTTTATCTCAAGCAGCTTACTTTTAAGCATTCTCATCGCAGTCTCTCTGTTCTGTACCTGACTGCGTTCAGTCTGGCATCCTACAACGATACCTGTTGGTAGATGGGTGATTCTGATAGCGGAATCGGTTTTATTGATATGCTGTCCGCCCGCTCCGCTTGCGCGGTGAGTGTCCACCTTCAAATCCTCTTCCTTAATGTCTATAACCATCTCGTCATTGAACTCGGGCAGAACCTCGACAGAAGCAAAGGATGTATGCCTTCTTCCGGATGAATCAAACGGCGATATACGTACCAATCTGTGCACGCCGGATTCGCTTTTAAGATAACCGTAAGCGTTGACACCCTCAATAAGGAACGAAACAGACTTTAGCCCCGCCTCGTCGCCGTCTAAATAGTCGAGTACCTTGAGCTTAAATCCCCTACGCTCCGCAAAACGAGTATACATCCGATAGAGCATCTCCGCCCAGTCCTGAGCTTCCGTACCTCCGGCTCCCGGGTGAATAGAGATAATTGCGTTGCTGCTGTCATACTCCCCTGATAAGAGTATTTCTATTTTTTGCTTATCATATTCTTCTAAAACCAAATTTAATTCGGAAATTACCTCGTCAACCATGCTCTCATCCTCTTCCTCAAGTACCAACTCGGAAAGAGAGCACACATCATCAAAGTTCTTTTTAAGCTCAAAGTAATTTTCCAGTGTTTGTTTTTTGCTTTTCAGAAGCCTTAAAATACTCTGTGCCTTCTCGGGCTCGCTCCAGAATCCTGCTGCGTTTACCTGCTCTTCGAGCAAGGCGACCTCAGATATGAGGTCGTTAAGTTTAATAGATTGAGAGAGCTCCTCTATACCCTTTTTAAGGTCTCGGATAAGCTGCTGCGACTGCTCTAATTGAATAAGCACCAAAATAACTCCAATCTATCTTTCATCATTGTCATTATATAACAGTTTTCCGTAATTGTCAATGTTTTAATCATTTATGAGACTATCTGCGTATAAAATTAACATTTTAGACGATTTTATAATAAAAAACAGCCTGTATTTTTCTACAGACCGATCTTATACTATTATGGCAACACGCTCCTGTAAGCCGGGTTCTGTCTTGAACAATCATCTATCTTGGATAAGCGTCGCCGCTTACCTCCCTGCCACCTGTGAGAGCTGCCGAGCAAGCATTAACGCTCTCTTGCGGTGTTGCTCCGGATAGGGTTTACATGGCCGCACAGTCGCCTGTACGCCGGTGAGCTCTTACCTCGCCTTTCCATCCTTACCGCTATTAAAGCAGCGGTTTATTTCTGTTGCACTTGCCCTGAAGTCGCCTTCGGCAGACATTATCTGTTATCCTGCTCTGTGGAGCCCGGACTTTCCTCACGGTATGACCTTTCGGTATGATACCGCGCGATTGTTCGGAGCGGTTGCCGTAATATAATACCATTCTTTTTCCCTTTTGTCAAAAATATTTTTTACCAATAGGTTGATTATTTTATTAATATAATTTATAATGTAGAGAAATATACATGAAAAGAGTTATCGAATTAATAAAAGAATATATAAACGGCTTTAAAGGCAAAAAGGTTGGTTTTATCGGATGCGGAATAAGCAATATGCCGATTATCGAGCTTTTTGCAGCTGCCGGGATTGACGTCAGCGTCCGGGATAAAAAAGATAACATAGAGAACCTTGCAAGGCTGAGAGAGCTATGTGTAAAGATTATCACCGGGGAATCCTATCTCGATTGTATAGACGAATCCGTTATATTTTTATCTCCGGGAGTCAGGGGAGATCTGCTTGAGCTTACAGAGGTGAAAAAGAACGGAACCGTTTTAACCACGGAGATGGAGGAATTTTTCAAGCTCTGCAAAGAAAAAAAAGCCGTTAAAACAATAGCGGTTACGGGCAGCGACGGCAAGACCACCACAACTACTTTGATTTCGGAGATTTTAAAAGCATCGGGAAAGCGAGTTCATATCGGCGGTAATATCGGCAAAAACCTGCTCGCCACCCTCGATGATATTTCTGACGGTGACTTTGTTGTAGCGGAGCTTTCCAGTTTTCAGCTAATGAAAATGACCGTTTCACCTGAGATTGCAGTCGTTACGAATATTTCACAAAACCACCTCGACTGGCACAGGGATATGGAGGAATATATTGAGGCAAAGACCAATATCTTCAATTTTCAGGGAAAAAACGACCTGCTTATATTAAATTATGACGACGAAATAACCAGAGAATTCTCAAAAAGAGCAAAGGGAAGGGTAAAATTCTTCTCAGCCGAGAAAAAGCTTGATGACGGCATTTATCTTACCGAAAAGGGCTTGTATAATAAGAATGAGCTTCTTCTCTCACAGGAAGATATTCTCTTAGTCGGTATATATAACAAGCTTCATTATGCTGCTGCGATTGAAGCTACCGAGGGTTATTATACTAAAGAGGGACTTCAAAAAGTCGCTGGTAGCTTCAAGGGAGTCGAGCATCGCTGCGAGCTTGTGCGGAATAAAAACGGTGTTTTATATTATAACTCCTCAATAGATTCGAGTCCGTCAAGAACAACCGCCTGTTTGCATGCTTTTGAAAACAAGGTGATAGTCATCTGCGGCGGCTACGACAAAAAAATCCCATTAGAGCCTCTCGGTCCGCTCTTTTTAGAAAAAGCAAAGGCGGTCATACTGATGGGGGATACCGCCGATAAAATCGATGCAATTTTAAAAAACGCGGGGTATAGAACCTGTTACAGGGCAAATGATATGGTGGAGGCAGTAAAAATCGCAGAAAGGATTGCTGATATTGGCGACAGCGTCGTACTCTCCCCCGCCGCAGCGAGCTTCGATATGTATAAGAATTTTGAAGAGCGCGGAAATCTGTTTAAAAAAATAGTAAACCGGTTATAAAACACTCATTATAGATAAAAGAGGTATTCTGATGGACAGAATTTATGAGATTGCATGCGAATTGTCCTCGATTCCCGCCGTTTCGGGACGCGAGGATATGGGCTTGCATAGATTGGCGGAATTGTGCGGCGATTACTTTGACAGGTATGAGCTGACTCCCGTCGGAAGCTTTATCGGCAGAATCGACTGCGGCAGGATCGGTGCAAAGACGCTGCTTTTTGATGCTCATTTCGACGAGGTTGGTTTTTTTGTAAGCGAGATCTGCGAGGGCGGCTTTTTAAAGGTGGTAAACATCGGAGGTATTGACCCCCGTATCCTCTCGGCATCTGAGGTGCTTATTTACGGAAAGCGCACGATAACGGGAGTGTTTACCTCAAAGCCTCCCCATTTGCAAGAACCGGGCGAGAGCGAAAAGCCGATAAAACTGACCGACCTTGCAGTTGATACCGGCTACTTGAAAGAACAGCTATCAGAAATAGTATCCATAGGAACTCCAGTAGCATATAAATCTCCGGTCGAAAGGCTGCAGGGTGACTATATCACCGGAAAGAGCTTTGACGACAGAATATGCATAGCCGCCATTCTCAGAGCGCTTGAGTTTTTAAAGGAAAAAGAGCTGCCGGTTAATATTGCCGTGCAGTTTTCGGGCGGCGAGGAAATAGGCTACAAAGGTGCTGCAACGGCGAGTTACTCAATAAATCCCGATTTCGCAGTCGTTCTTGATGTCACGAACGCTTATGTCCCGGATGCTCCGGATTATCGTAAGGACATAAAAATCGGAGGGGGTGGCTCAATATCCTATTCAGCCAAGACAAGCAGAAAGCTGACCGACAAGACAGTTGCGGTAGCAAGAAAAAACGGAATTCCCTACCAGTTGTTCGCCGAACCGAACAGGACCGGTACGAATGCGGGAGCAGTACAGACCTCACGCGGGGGTATACCGACTGTATTGATTTCGGTCCCGCTCAAGAATATGCACACCGCCAACGAGGTCGTTTCGCTGCTTGATGTTTATAATGTGGCAAAACTGATAAGTGAGCTTGCCGCGGACGGGGGTATTGATTTATGATAAAAACAATTGAACGCTATTGTGCCTGTATTTCCCCGTCAGGCAGCGAGGATGAAATAAGGGAGCAAATAATCGGGGATATAAAAAACCATGCGACGAGCTGGGAGGTTGACGAAACAGGCAACCTTACCGTTTTTAAAAAAGGTGCTAAAGCATCCGGCTTAAAAATACTATTTTCGGCACATATGGACGAAATCGGTTTTATGATAAAATACATCTCCGATGAGGGATATCTCTATTTTGATCTTATCGGGGGTATAGATCGCCGTGTTGTCGCCGGAAGGCGTGTGGTCATAGGTGGGAATAGGATTACCGGAGTAATAGCTTCAAAGGCGATTCATCTGCAGAAACCCGATGAAAAGGGTATATGCGTACCGATTTCCGAAATGTATATAGACATCGGCTGCACGGATAAAGAGTCCGCTTCAGGCTGTGTCAGCGTTGGGGACATCGCCGTTTTTAAGCCCAACTTTGAGCATTTCGGAGACGGGCTTATAAAGTCTAAGGCGATTGACGACCGCTTTGGCTGTGCTGTTTTAGTCGAGCTTATAAAACGGGAGCTACCCTATGACACCTATTTTGCATTCGTTACTTGTGAGGAGGTCGGTACAGACGGCGCAAAGCAGGTCGGCTACCGGCTAAAGCCCGATATTGCAGTGGTTTTCGAATCAACAACGGCAGGCGATATTGCCGACGCACCGAAATCCCGTTACGCCTGCTCTCTGCGCAGCGGGCCTGTGTTATCTCATATGGACGGCGGCACTATATATGATAAGGCGTTGCTGCAGTATATAAAAAATGTCGCGGAGGAAAATAATATAGAATATCAAATAAAAAACGTAATTGCGGGTGGAAACGATTCCTCCGCATATCAAAAAAGCGGTATCGGAACCCGTGTCGCCGTAATCTCAGCGCCGACAAGATACATTCACTCGGCAAACAATGTTGTTGCCGAAACGGATCTTGAATCCATAAGGGAGCTTGCTTCCGCTCTGCTTGAAAGGGGTTTTATAAATGCTTGACCTGATAAAAAAATTCACCGCCGCTTTTTCTGTGACGGGAGAAGAGACAGCTCTCCGAAGTGTTATTGAAAAGGAGGCTGCAATATATGCGGATGGTATTTCAACCGACCCCATGGGCAACCTGATCGTTTACAAAAAGGGTGAGAATTCCGGCAAAAAGCTGATGATAGCCGCGCATATGGACGAGATAGGTTTTGTAGTCACCTATATAGAGGACAACGGTTTTATCCGTGTTTCCAATTTAGGAGGTATAAATTCTATATCCTCATCCTATCACACCGTCCGATTCAATAACGGAACTCCCGGTGTGCTTGTATTCGATTCGGGAACAAAACCCGAGGATATAAAAGCTAACAAGCTGTTCGTCGATATAGGAGCAAGGTCTGCAAAGGAAGCTGGCAAAAAGATAAAAATAGGTGACACCTGCGCATTGACTCCGGTTTTTCAAAAGCTGATGAACAATCGTTTTACAGCAAAAGCTTTTGACGACAGAATAGGCTGTGCAGTAGCGCTGGATTCCTTAAGAAACGCAAAAAAGACAAAGTACGACACATATTATGTTTTCACCGTGCAGGAGGAAGTCGGATGCCGCGGCTCAAAAACTGCATCCTTCTCCATTATGCCCGATTATGCAGTGGCTCTGGATGTCACCACCGCAGGTGATGTTCCCGGAGAGAAAAATCAGCCGGTAAGCCTTGGTAAAGGTGCAGCAATAAAGATAAAGGACAACTCTGTTATTTGCTCAAAAGTTATTGTCGACCGCCTTACGGCACTTGCAGAAAAGCATAAGATAAAGTATCAGTATGAAATCCTCACCGCAGGCGGAACCGATACCTCCTCAATGCAGCTTGCGGGTGCTGGCTGTGATGCCGGTTGTATTTCCATCCCGACACGTTATATCCATACACCTATGGAGACTATCGACTTCTCCGATGTAAAGGCTTGCTCGTCGCTGCTGACCGCCCTGACGGAAGAAGGAATGGAGTAAAGGAACAGGAAAACGAAAAAATGGATTTTGTACAATTAACCGCGGAATGCGAGTCTGAGCTTGGGGAGATTTTTGCAAGAATAGACCGAATTTCGTATAAAAATACCGAAAAAGTGATGAGGGTTTTCTCAAATAACAGGCTTTCCGAAAGGCATTTCAACCCTTCAAGCGGCTACGGATATAACGACGATGGCAGAGATTTATGTGATAAGCTTTTTGCCAATGTGTTCGGTTACGAACACGGTTTTGCAAGGCATACACTGATATCGGGTACACATGCGCTGAATGTCGCCCTGTTCGGGTTGCTTCGTCCGGGAGATACTCTTTATTCGGTAACCGGCAAACCCTATGACACGCTTGACGGAGTAATCGGAGGATCAGGAGAAAAGGACAACGGCTCTCTTTCCGATTTCGGAGTTTTATACCGACAGTGTGAGCTTGTAAAAACGGGTACATTGGACTATGAAGCTATAAGAAACGCACTGCTTTTTGATAAGAGCATTAAGGTTGTGTTCGTACAGCGTTCCAAAGGATATGCCTCCCGTCGCAGTCTTCCCTGTGATGAAATCAACCGGCTTTACGAGATTGTAAAGCAGAATAGCAGTGCATATCTTGTAGTCGATAACTGTTACGGTGAATTCTGTGAGGAGAGTGAACCCAAGGCGGATTTAATTGTCGGCTCCCTTATAAAAAACCCCGGCGGCGGAATTGCAGAGACCGGCGGTTACATCGTGGGTACAGAGCGTGCTGTAGAGCTTGCTGCCTACCGACTGTCAGTACCGGGAATCGGCCTTGAAGCCGGCGCATCTCTCGGCCAGACAAAGAGCATGATAAAAGGCTTGTTTTATGCTCCGCATACAACGGCTCAGGCGTTGAAAACCGCCGCATTCGCCGCCCTGCTCTTTAAAAAACTCGGTTATGAAGTGTATCCCGACGCCTTTGAGAAAAGGGTTGACATAATACAGACAATAAATCTGAAAGATGCCGATACTCTATTGAAGTTCTGTCACGGGATACAGGCGGGTTCCCCGGTCGATTCGTTTGTAAAGCCCGAGGGCTGGGCGATGCCGGGCTATGACAGCGAGGTAGTAATGGCGGCAGGTGCTTTTACACAGGGTTCTTCGATAGAGCTTTCTGCCGATGCTCCGATACGCGAACCTTTTACGGTTTATATACAAGGCGGGCTTACCTATGAAAGCGGCAAATACGGAATTCTGACAGCTGCGGAATTTATGACATAATAGTTTAGATGATAGATAAGAAGAAGGAGGTGAATCTATAATGTTTTTGGATGCTAATATTCTTACTTACTTTAAGAGCAAGTTCCTATATAAAAGGATAGAGAGTATTTTCTCAAACGATGCCGGAGTCCGTCTGTTAGAAAGCAGCTACATTAATGAATTCGTAACAAGGATCGAGAATTTAGGAAGCAACATTTCCTGCGTAATCATTGACGATAGCGCCGACGAAAAGGATGTCTCAAGTGACATTATAGCAATCCGGGGAGCACTGGTGAAGCATATTCCCATATTGATGATCTCGTCAGGTAATAACAACAGCTTCTTTGCAAGTGCTGTAAAATTGGGTGTAGACGATATCATTATTAAGCCGTTTACAGATAGCTTTTTGAGGGAGAGGGTTATAAAGCTCATCAATAACAGCCGCGGCAAAAATGTGGAGATAATCTCTATAGGACTTTACAAGTATATAAAAGGAGAGTTTCTAAAAGCAAAAAAGGGCAACTTCTCGCTGACGATTATGCTCACCTCTCTTAAATTTGCGAACGAGGACAACTTTTCGCAAAAAGAAAAAATTTTCTTTATGGATACATATTTCAACCGCCTTGACAGTTTGTTCTGGGATACCGATTTGTTTATAAAATTCAACTCCAAGTACTACCTCGGCATTTTTCCTTTCTGCGACACCCGTAATGCCAATGTAATTTACAAAAAAAGCGCGCAGAGCTTCGAGGAACTTAAAGCAACAAACATTATCCCCTCCGACTGCGAGATGGTTGTAACCTTTGTCAGCTATCCCGACGAATTCGATTCGGTCGATGAAGGCATCTCAAAGCTCATAGAAAAAATCCGCACGAGCTTTTTCGATTACGAACTTGAAGTTTTTTTCAGTGAAAACTAACTGATATCAATTACGGCACTTATCGTGATTTGCGATAAGTGCCGTATCTTTTATACCTTATTCTTTATACCTTTATCCCGCTCCATTTTCCGCTTGTAAACCTGGCAGCGGAGAAGGCAAACCTTGTATACTGGTCGACGATCAACGAAATCCAAGCGCCGATAAGCCCCCATCCCAACGGGTAGCAAAAGAGGTAGGTTAATATCGGTCTCCCGATTCCGATCGAAATCAATGATACAAAAGCAACGAATTTCGTGTCCCCCGCTCCTCTCAGACATCCGGAAAAAATAACCTGTGAAATCTGCGCCGGTGAGCATATCGCGATAAAATACATTATGATAACGCCGTTTTTAATAATTGATTCATATCCGACCTCATCAGGACCTGTAAACAGCAGCATCAGCGACTTTCCACCGAAAACGAAAAGTATCACCAATAGCATCGAGACGAAAAATCCCACACGTTGCCCCGTTTTTCCATACAGAAAGGTCCGATCTCCTTTTCCCTAAATTCTGACCGACAAGCGAGGATGCTGCGACACCTAACCCATCTCCGAAGGTGAATGAGAGACTGAGTATATTCATACAAATCTGATGTGTTGCAAAGGCAACGGTTCCCAGGTTCGCAACTGCCGTTGCGTATAGGAAAAACCCGATCCGTATAGCTATCTGCTCCGTACCTGCGCCGGAACCGATCAGAATAATCGGTTTGATTACCTCTCTGTTCCAGCGGAAACATTCATTGAGTTTCAGCTTCAGATACCCATTCTTATGTGAGACGGAAATTATCGACATAAAACAGGCGGTAATGTTTCCTATCATTGTAGCTATCGCAGCGCCCTTGACACCCAACATCGGAAAACCGAGATTCCCTCCGATAAGTACATAATTCAGACAGATGTTCACAAGATTCGCAGTAAGGTTGGATGTCATCGCTATCTTTGTATTCCCTATAGCACGCTGCGCCGAATTAATCACACCGCTGATTGCTGTAAACAGCAACCCCACGACTACAATTCGGAAATATACCACCGAATCAGCAAGAGTATCTTCGTTTGCGCCCGCAAGTCTCATAAACGGCTCCGCCACGATAATTCCTACACCGCAAAGTACGACCGCCAAAACAAAGCACAGGGACAAAGCCTGCGCAAGCGTTTTATTCGCGCCTTCCCTGTCCTCCTGTCCCTTTCTGCGGCTTACGATCGCGGTTACACTGATATTGAGGGCAAAAAAAACGGCAAATATTATTAACTTCGGTTGACCGGTAAGACCTACGGCAGCGACCGCTGCGGTTCCGAGCACCGAAACCATCATAGTATCTATAAACGATACCAATCCGACCAATACGGATTCGGCTATCGCAGGCCACGCTACCTTAAGGTAGCTTAAATACAGTTCCTTTGTTTTTGGCAGGTCACCGAGTACAGCCTGCTTCCCCACCATACCCCGTACGGTGAAAAAGTCCTTAATAGCGGTAAACATATTTTTTCATTCCCTAAAATAATAACTTTCTGGATATTTATTTCTGATACAGACGATGCGACTCGAATACCGGCTCGCAGGTAAGGTTTATTCCGAACTTCCCAAGAATATTTACATCCACCTCAGACAGTATTACCGAGGAATGCATCTGACAGTCCTTAAGGTTTTTCAGCTGCTCAAGAGACGCCTTTGCGTTTTTATCGTTCAAAGCGCAAATCGACAGAGCGATTAAAAGCTCGTCAATATGAAGCCTCGGATTATGATTGCCGAGATGATTTACCTTAAGGTTCTGTATAGGTTCTATTATCGTCGGGGACATCAGCATTACCGAGTCGTCTATCCCCGCTAATGCCTTTAATGCGTTGATAAGCATTGCGGAGGATGCCCCCAATAGAGCCGAGGTTTTTCCTGTTATGATCCTGCCGTCCGAAAGCTCTATCGCCGCAGCGGGAGCATGGCTCTCCCCGGCTTTTTTTATGGCAGCTTGCGCAACCTTGCGGTCGCTCGTCGAGATACCGCACTGCTTCATAAGCAGCTCAATCTTATATATAGCTTCCTTACCTGAAAGTCCTCTGCGCTCCTGACACAATGCCGCATAATATCTACGTATTATCTCCGCTTTCGACGCCTCGCGGCAAACCTCGTCATCGCTTATACAGTAGCCGAGCATGTTTACTCCCATATCGGTAGGAGATCTATACGGAGAACCGCCGTTAATACGCTCGAACATAGCACATAAAATAGGAAAAACCTCTATATCCCTGTTGTAATTAATGGCAGTGGTTCCATACGCCTCAAGATGGAAGGGATCGATCATAATCGTATCCTGCAAATCGGCGGTCGCTGCTTCATATGCCACATTTAAAGGATGTTTCAAGGGTAAATTCCATACCGGGAATGTCTCGAACTTCGCATAACCTGCTTTTACTCCGCGCTTATATTCATGATATATCTGTGACAGACAGGTTGCCATTTTACCGCTGCCCGGACCGGGTGCAGTCACCACGACAAGAGAGCGGGTGGTTTCGACATATTCATTCCTTCCGAAACCATCGTCGCTCATAATGAGCTGAATATTAGCGGGATAATTCTCTATTTTATAGTGCTTATAGGTCTTTACACCGAGATTCTCGAGCCTTTTACGAAAAGCGATTGCGGCGGGCTGTTCGGAAAAATGAGTAAGTACGACGCTCCCTACATATAATCCGTAGGCGCGGAAAGCGTCTATTAACCGCAGTACATCCAGATCATATGTAATTCCAATATCTCCCCTGACCTTATTCTTCTCGATGTCGTTTGAGTTAATCGCGATAACGATTTCCGCCTCGTCCTTTAGCTCCTCCAGCATATTAATCTTAATGTCAGGCTTAAAGCCGGGAAGTACTCTTGACGCGTGGTAATCGTCGAAGAGCTTACCTCCGAATTCAAGGTACAGTTTGCCTCCGAATTCCGAGATTCTCTTCTTAATCTGTTCTGACTGCATCTTTACATACTTACTACAATCAAAGCCCTGTCTCATACGCGATACCTCTTCATTTTTAAAATCTATACCCTTATTATGGAATCCGAATATTTTCCGTCGTAGTCCTTTAAAATCGGTAAAATCCTCTCTTTTATAAACCTTTCGGTCTGCAGCGGAGCCATTCCGATAAAATCCCTCGGATTCAATATCGCTACAAGCTCCTCCTCGCAAAGTCCGAAGTCGGGATCGCTTTTTATCTTATCTATCAGGGATATCTCCTCGCCCTGCTTTTTAGCAAGCTCTGTATCTATAGAATAGGTGCGTATACGCTCATGGAGCATCTGGCGGTCACCGCCCTTTTTAACAGCCTCCATAAGAATGTTTTCCGTTGCGATAAACGGCAGATGTTCAAGCAGTCTTTTCTCCACTACTTTCGGATAAACGGTTATTCCGCTCGTTATATCTATCAGCAGATTTAAAATGCTGTCAACGGCAAGAAAACCCTCTGCAAGAGAAATACGTCTGTTTGCGGAATCATCAAGCGAACGCTCTAACCACTGCACCGAGGCCGTCATATCGGCGTTTGCGGAGTTAGCAAGCACAAATCTTGCGATAGAGCATACCCTCTCACTGCGGATAGGATTACGCTTATAAGCCATTGCGGAGGAACCGACCTGATTCTTCCCAAACGGCTCCTCAAGCTCACCGAAGCTCTGTAGCAGCCTCAGGTCCTGACAAAACTTATATGCGCTCTGTGCGACACCGCTAAGAACGCTCTGTATTCGCATATCCTCTTTTCTTGTATATGTCTGCCCCGAAACATCAAAAACGCTTGAAAATCCGAAATACTCCGCAATCATATTCTCAAGCTCTATGACCATCCCCGCATCGCCGTCGAAAAGTCTCAGAAAAGATGCCTGAGTACCGGTCGCACCCTTGTTTCCGAGAAGTCGAAGACCTTTACGGATGTATTCTATATCTCCATAATCAATATAAAAATCCTGCAACCACAGCGAGGTGCGTTTACCTACCG
>ENA-UOOR01002092-UOOR01002092.1-fermentation-metagenome-genome-assembly--contig:-NODE-2092-length-21290-cov-6.212668_pt1 | contig 21290 bp, 11 predicted proteins | sample MGYA00245780_ERZ724029 | MGnify/ENA primary metagenome ERZ724029 (study PRJEB28704, sample SAMN03018315) | fermentation metagenome | biome: anthropogenic terrestrial biome; feature: soil; material... | reverse complement strand
ATCACGGTCGTGCGCCCCCGGAACCCCCGGGCGTCTCGGGCGCGAATAAGGCGGGGTCACTTCGGTCTGCCAGGCCGATCGATTCGACCCCGAGGCCGATCGATTCGACCCCGAGGGCCGATTGCTTCGACCGCCAGGCCGAACCATTCGACCCGCCTCTTCCACCGACCGGGGCCCGCGGCCGCTACAACTCCTCGACCGACCCCGCGATGCGCTCGGCCAAGGCGCCGTAGCCAGCCGCCTGCTGCGGCCAGTAGATGACCTCGACCTTCCAAAGCCGGTCGGCGAGCACGACGATCGCGAGATCGAGCTTCAGCCCGCTGCCTTCGTACGCGTAGCGCACGGTGGCACCCGCCCGCTCGCCGAAGCTCTTCCTCGTCGGCTCGACCTCAAGCCGCGCGCCCTCCGGCGCAGTGCGCAGGCTGGCGAGCAGCCCCTCCATCTCCGCGTCCATCTGCTCGGGCGCGATGGCGTCGGGAAGGTGCGTGACGGTCAGCCCGACGACCGCCGGGTCGCTGAAGATGCTGCCCCAGAGCGCGCTCGTCTGGCCGGGCTGGGGCTCGACCTGCTCCTCGGTCAGCAGGGACGGGATCTCGGCGCTGAGGCCCAGAGGCGCGAAGGCGCGCCGCTCGAGCTGCGGTGGGCCCGTCAGCAGCCAGGCCTTGCCGGTCGCCAGACCGGCCACAAGGCTGACGAGGAGCAGGGCCACGCTGACGAAGGCGAGCGGGCGCAGCCAACCCGGCTGCGAGCGACGGGCGCCCGGCTCGTCCTGCTCGAGCGTCGGCAGCCCGCGCAGGAAGAACCCCGAAAGCAGCAAGAGCGCGCCGACCGCTCCGCCGCCGAAGTGCGCGGCCATCGCCACGTTCGGACGGAACGAGTTGGCGACGTTGATCAACAGGTTGATGACGAAGTTCTTGCGGGCCTGTTCCTGGACGGGCTTGGGCAGCAATCCGCGGGGCCGGATCGCGAGCATCCCTTCGGCGGCGAGCAGGCCCCAGATGCCGCCGGAGGCTCCCACGGTCAACCCGGCCTTCGAGGCGACCATCGCGACCAGGCTCGCGCCGAGCGCCGAGAGCGCGTAGACCACGAGGAAGCGCCCGGTGCCAATCAAACGCTCGAGCGAGCTGCCGATGACCAGCAGCACGTAGGTGTTGAGCGCGAAGTGGACGAATCCTCCGTGCAGGAAGCTCGACGAGAGCAACCTCCACCACTCGCCCTGCAGCACCTTGTGCGGAACGAGCGCGCCCATGCGCGAGAGCCCGGGGAGGCTCTCGGTGTTCCCGAGCACGACCTGCAGGGCGAAGACGGCGCCGATGAGCCCCGCCAGGATCCAGGTCGCGATGGGCCGCCGGCTGCGCAGCAGCTCGCCGAACGCCTTCATCTCGCCGTGCACCTTCGCCTGGGCCTTCTCCGCCTCGACGAGCGTCTCCTCGAAGCGCCGGGCCTCCTCGGCCGAGGACGGCCCTCTCAGCGGGTGCTCGGCCAAGTGCTTGCCGAGCGGCCGCTTGTTGCGCCCGTTGGGATCCCAGAGCTCGCCGTCGTCGCCGCGGTGGTAGAGGAGGACCGTCTTGCGGCGCGCGGCGGGCCGGGCCCTCTCGAGCAGCTCGCGGGCGCCGGCAGGTCCGCCGAGAAGCACCAGCTCGACGACCTCGCGCTTGCCGACTTCGCTCATCAGCTCGCCGAGCTTCTCCTCGAGCTGCGCCTCTCGGCCTGGCATCCACGGGACGAGGACCGCGAGGCTGCGGCCGCGGAAGCGCACGAGAGTCGCCGCGTCGCCCCGCGCCTCGAGGGCAGCGCTGCCGCGGGTCACGAGATCGAAGAGCAGCGTGTCGAGCGCGCCCTGGTTCTGCTGAATACCTGCCGGGGATGTCTCCATCGTCTTTCTCCGCCTGCGCTGCCCGGCACGCGCTGGGTGCGCCGGGAGGTAGGTAGCACAACAGCGGGCTCGTGGATGGATGCCTTCGCGGCGGCTCGCTCAGGCGCCGAGCATGCTAACAGCCGGCCGCGCCTTCCATTGCCGGAGGGCGGGCTTGAAACAGGGCTGGGCCACAGCCACGTCTTCTAAGGGCCAGGAAGGCACGGGAGAGGAATCATCGGAGCCGATGCGTCGGTAGAGAGAGCCGTTTCGCCACAGCAGGCGGAGGTGCTCACGAAGGCGGCCGGCGAGCCGCCGGCGCTCCCCAGCTCCTTCGCGCGCCGCTGCCCGCAATCGCAGCGCGCGCCCGCAAGAGCGAAGCGCCGACCAGAAGGATTCCGGCCGGCGCTTCGTTCACCTCTGCGAGCAGGCCCGCGCTACTTCTTCTTCAGGATGATGCGCGCGTCGACGACCGCCAGGCCCTTGCCCTCTTCGTAGAGCATGATCGGGTTGGCGTCGGTCTCGGCGATCTCGTCGCCGAGGTCGGTGACGAGCTGGCTGATGCGGCTGACGATCTCCGAGAGGCGCTCCTGGTCGAGGCGCTTCTCGCCGCGGGCGCCCTGGAGGATGCCGTAGGCCTTGATCTCCGGGAACATCCCCATCGCGGTCTTCGGCGAGAACGGGGCGACGCGGAAGGTGACGTCCTTGAGCACCTCCACGAAGATGCCGCCCAGGCCGAACATCACGGTCGGACCGAACTGCGCGTCGTTGACCGAGCCGACGATGACCTCCTTGCCCATCGGCGCCATCTCCTGCACCAGCACGCCGTGGATCTGGGCCTCGGCGTTGTACTTCTTGGCGTTCTCGGTGATGGTCGCGAAGGCCGCGCGCACGCCCTCCTCGTCCTTGATATTCACCTTGACGCCGCCGGCGTCGGACTTGTGGAGGATCTGCGGGGACACGATCTTCATGACGAGCGGGAAGCCGAGCTCCTTGGCCGCGGCCACCGCCTCGTCGACGGTCTTGGCCAGCTTGCCCTGGCCGACCGGCAGGCCGTAGGCGCGGAAGACCTCCTTCGCCTCGGGCTCGGTCAGCGCGCCCCGGCCGTCAGCGCGGGCCTTGGCGATGATCTCGCGGGCCTTCTTCGGGTCGACGCCGGCAAAGGCCTTGAAGTCCGGCTCCTTGCCCTCGGCGTTGAAGAGCGCGACCTGGCGCAGCGCGGCGAGCGCCGACATCGACTTGTCCGGGTTGTCGTAGCAGGGGATGTTCTTGGCGAGCAGCTTCTTGCCGGCCTCGAGGCACTTCTCGCCGCCGACGAAGCAGGCGACGATCGGCTTGTCGTTGACCGCGCTCTTCTCGATGGCCTTGAGGATGCCCTCGGCGATCTCGTCGGGCTTGGTGACCGCGGTCTCGCAGTAGAGCACCGCCAGGCCGTCGACCCAGTCGTGCTTGAGCGCGACCTCGATGGCCGCCTCATAGCCGGCCAGGCCGGCCCCACCGGTGATGTCGACCGGGTTCTTCGGGCTGCCGAAGTCGGGCATGCACTTCTTGAACTCGTCCTGCAGGTCCTTGGGCACCGTCTTCAGGGGCACACCGTAGGCCTCGGCCGAGTCGGAGGAGAGCACGCCGATGCCGCCGCCGTTGGTGATGACGCAGATGTTCTCGCCCGTCATCGGCGGCTGCATCGCCAGCGCCTGCGAGCGGTCGAGCAGCTCGTCGAGGTCCTTGGCCCACAGCACGTGGGCCTGCTTGAAGGCCGCGTCGTAGACCTTGACCGAGCCGGCCAGCGAGCCGGTGTGCGAGGCGGCCGCGGCCGCGCCGTGGGCCGAGACGCCGGCCTTGAGCGCGATGATCGGCTTGCCTGCCTTGCGGCCCGACTCGATGAACTTGCGGCCGTCCTTGACGCCCTCGATGTAGAGGGTGATGCAGGAGGTGTTCGGGTCGTGGGCGTAGTAGTCGATGCAGTCGGCGAAGTCGACGTCGGCCATGTTGCCCAGCGAGATCATCGAGGAGACGCCGAGCTGGCGCACGAAGGTGGCCATGTCGAGGGCGATGAGCAGCGCGCCGGACTGCGAGATGAGCGCGGTGCGGCCCGGGTAGGGCAGGCAGGGGGCGAAGCTCGCGTTGGCCTTGGCGGAGTTGAGCAGCACGCCGACGATGTTCGGGCCGACGACGCGGCCGCCGGTCGCCTTGGCGATCTTGACGAGCTCCTCCTCGCCCGCCTTGTTGCCGACCTCGCTGAAGCCCGAGGTGATGACCACGTAGGCCTTCACCCTCTTCTCAGCGCACTCGGCGGCGACCCCGAGCACCAGCTTCTCGGGCACGCAGAAGACGGCCATGTCGACGTCACCGGGGACGTCCTTGATCGAGGCGTAGGCCTTGCGCGACAGGATCTCGGGCGCGGTCGGGTTGATGGGGTAGAGCTTGCCCTCGTAGCCGCTGTCGATGAGGTTCTGCAGCACCTGGTTGCCGATGGTCCCGGGCTTCTTCGACGCGCCGATCACGGCGATCGACTTCGGGGCAAAGACGGCCTCGAGCTCTTTTATCGATGACATCTCGGTTCTCTCCTTCGCGACGATGTGCGCGTTCCGATAGGCCAACCGGGGCGCTGCCTGGCGTCCCTACGGTCCCCCAAAAAATCGCCGGCACCATACACTTCGGCCGCTTGCCTGTCTATTGGCGCCGGCTCTCGGAAACCAAGGGTCCTGCAGCCTGGGGGCAGGCCGGCGCGACATGAGGTCAACCACGCACGTTCATTGAATTTTTCCCTGCCGCGCGGCCTGTCTGGAGGGAGGCGAAGGCCCCGGAGGAGTCGCGCGCGACCTTTCCTGAAACGGCCGCACGCCGACCCTGTATTTCGGCCGCGGTTGGGCGAGGGCCTGGCAAGGCAGCAAGAGCCATCAAGGGCAACGGCATTCGGAGCACGGCCGGATGGGCGCCGCCGAGGCGCCGGCCGATTCCTCGCCGTGAAGAGCACGAACGCGCACACGCCGCGCGGGTATTGGGCTACGCGCTGGGCCCCGGGAAGCGCGCAGCTCGCTACGCAGCAAGGGCCCCTCGGGCCGCCGCGCGCCGGGTCGCCATAGAGGTGCGAGCGACCGAGAGCGCAAGTTGGCCGAGCTCTTGCTTTGGTGCGCGCCCCCCAAGGAGCCACCTCAATGCACGAGTACTCGAGCCTGCCGCGCAGCGTCGACTTCCCCTTCGTCAACGCCGTTCCTGCCGCCGCGCGCAAGCAGCCGGCTTCAACCCCATCGGTTCCCGCCTCCGGCCTGGCCGCTGCGCTGCGCAGGCTCGACCAGCCCTTGTTCGCAGTGCGTGCCGAAGGCCGCGTGGTGCTCTGCGAGAGCCTCACTTCGTGGGAGAGCCTCGTCGGCGTCGTGCCCGCCATCAGCGCGGGCGATCTCGGCGCACGCTCGTTCAGACAGGCTCACGGGCTGCGCCACGCCTGCCTCAGCGGCGCGATGGCCGGGGGGATCGCCTCGGTCGACCTCGTGACCGCGATGGGCAAGGCGGGCTTCCTCGGCTTCTTCGGCGCCGGCGGCATGGCGCCCGCGCAGATAGAGCAGGCCATCCTCGAGGTGAAGCGCCGGCTCGATGGCGACGAGCCGTTCGGCTTCAACCTGCTTCACAACCACTACGAGCCGCAGGTCGAGCTGGAGACCGTCGAGCTCTACCTGCGCCACGAGGTGCGGCGGGTCGAGGCCGCGGCCTTCATGCAGCTCACGCCGGCCATCGTGCTCTATCGCGCCAAGGGGCTGCGGCTCGCCTCCGACGGCCGGGTCGAGGCGCCCAACCACGTCTTCGCCAAGGTGAGCCGGCCCGAGGTCGCCGGCCCCTTCCTCGCGCCCGCGCCCGAGCCGCTGCTGCGCGAGCTGGTCGCCGCCGGCAAGCTGACCGAGCAGGAGGCCCGGCTCGCCGCGACCATCCCGCTCGCCGAGGCCGTCAGCGCCGAGGGCGACAGCGGCGGGCACACCGACCAGCGACCGCTCACTGTGCTCATCCCGCTGATGCTGCGCGAGCGCGACCTCGCCATGCAGCGCTACGGATATGCCGAACACGGGGTGGCCATCCACGTCGGGGCCGCCGGCGGCATCGGCGAGCCCCAGGCCGCGCTCGCCGCGTTCTCTCTGGGGGCCGAGTACCTCGTCACCGGATCGATCAACCAGTCGTGCCTCGAGGCCGGCACCTCGCCGCTCGTCAAGAAGATGCTCTGCGAGGCAGACATGGCCGACGTCGCCACCGCGCCCGCGCCGGACATGTTCGAGTCGGGGGCGAAGGTCCAGGTGCTGAGGCGCGGGACGATGTACGCGCAGCGGGCCCAGCGCCTGCTCGAGGCCTACAAGGCCTATCCGAGCTTCGAGGCGATGCCGGCGGCCGAGCGCGAGAGGATCGAGCGCCAGATTCTGCGCCGCCCGTTCGCCGAGGTCTGGGCCGAGACCGAGCGTTACTGGTCGGCGCGCGAGCCGGCGCAGGCCGAGAGAGCGCGGGCCGACGGCAAGCTGCGGATGGCGCTGTGCTTCCGCTGGTACCTGGGCATGTCGTCGCGCTGGGCGAGGCTCGGCGAGCAGGCAAGGCAAGCGGACTTCCAGATCTGGTGCGGCCCCGCGATAGGCGCCTTCAACCGCTGGGCGCGCGGCACTTGGCTCGAAGGGCCAGCCAACCGCAGCGCGTCCGAGGTCGGCCTCGCCATGCTGAGGTCGACGGCTGCGCTCGCGCGGCGGGAAGTCGCCGTCCGCGCGGGTGTAGATGAGCTACCGAGCGCCTCCGAGGTTGGAAAAGTGCCTGGCCGCGAAGAGCTCGGCGCTTCGATTCAGTAAGGGGGTTGGTGTCGGCCGCGCGCGCCGCGCTCCGGCGCGAGTTTCGACGGGCCGGCGGTTCGTCTGGGCCGGGCCCGTTTCCACGGCCCTATCGACCATCGTCTCGGTCGTGTTGGTCTCGATTTCTGGCCGGGCGCATTGCCATGCGCCCCCCACCAACCCGCGGCCCGTCGACTCTCGACTCTCGACCCTCGACCCGCATCGCTGGCCGCCCTCCCCCGCGATGCCCAAGCTGAGAAGAGCCCGGAGGGCAAAGCGATGCTCTGTCTCGACGTGATGAAGCAGGACCTGGCGTTCGTGCACGAGGATGACAACGTGCACAAAGCTGCCCGCCTGATGGAGAAGCACGGGGTCGGCTTCTTGCCGGTCGTCGACAAGCAGAGGCGGCCGGTGGGCGCCCTGACCGACCGCGACATCGTCATTCGAGTCGCCAACGAGGACCATCGGCCGAGCAACGTGAGCGTGCGCGAGGCGATGACTCCGCAGCGCGTCTTCTGCCGCCCGCTGGACGACGTGCGGGTGGCCGAGGACCTGATGGCCGCGAACAAGGTGTCGCGGGTGATGGTCGTCGGCGACGACGGCGTGCTCGTCGGAATCATCAGCCTCTCGGACATCGCCGCGGCCGAGGAGAACGCGCGGGTCGGGGCCACCATGCGCGAGGTGGCTTCGCGCGAGGCCCACTAGTCGAGCCTCCGCGCTCCATCGGTCTCGGGCCCCGCTCCGCGGTGCCGCTCGCCCCTCGAAGCGCAAAACGCCGCGTCTTTTCCGCCCTCGCGGCTGAAGGGGGTCGGGGCGCGCGCCCGCGGAAAGATTTTCGGGCCCCCGGCGGCGTGCCACAATCGTCGGCGCGATGAATGACCCCTCCGCACTTCGGCATCCGCCTGCACCCCTGAGCGGCTCGGTGCCGGTCCTCGAAGAGTTCCTCGACAACGCCTCGCTGCGCGGCGAGCAGACCGTGGCGCTCGCTCGGTTCATCTTCGCGAGCCTCGGGCTGGTGAGGACCCTGCTCTTCGGCGGCTGGGAAGGCCTGGTGAGCGGCTCGCCCAAGTACTTCACGTTGACCGGAGGGCTGCTGCTCGGCCTCGCCTGGGCCGCCTGGGTGCTCGTCTTTCTTCGGCCCGGCCGAAAGCTGCGCCGCGCCCTGGCGGCGTCGGTGGTCATCGACGCGGTGGTGCTGCTGGCAGTCGGCCTGAGCATCGCGGCCTGGCCCTCGCCGACCTACCCGGGCCTGCTGCGCATCACCGAGTCCGGGCTTTTCCTGCTCGCGATGGCCTCCCCTGGCCTGCGCTTGTCGCCGCGGGTCGCGGCGAGCGGCGCCCTCTTGGTCGCTCTCGTCCAGGTCGTCCTCTTCGTCGTCGACTTCCACCTCATCCCCGAGCGCATCACCTACGGACCGAGCGAGTTTCTGATGTGGTTTGCGCTCAACCTCGGCTCGTTCGCCTTCGGTTGGGCGATCGCCGCCAACGCGCGCCGCCTCGTCTTCAAGGGCGCGGAGGCCGCGCTCAGCGCCGAGCGGGCACGCCAGCGGCTGGGCCTCTACGTCTCCGAGGAGGTGGCGCGCGAAGCGCTCGAGTCCGACGTGCTCGAGATCGGCGGGCGGCGCCAGCGGGTCGCGGTCCTCTTCTCGGATCTGCGCGACTTCACCCGCTACTGCGAGGGCATGCCTCCCGAGCAGCTTGTCGCCGAGCTCAACGAGTACCTGGACACGATGGTCCGGATGGTCCGGGATCACGGCGGTGTCGTCGACAAGTTCATCGGCGACGCGATCATGGCGGTCTTCGGCATCCCCAACGAGCACCAGGACTCCGCGCAGCGCGCGATCGACTGCGCCGCGGCGATGCAAAAGGCGCTCGCCGAGCTCAACGAGCGCCGCGCGGCGCGAGGACGTCCAGCCCTCCGCCACGGGATCGGCGTCCACTTCGGAGAGGCGGTCGCCGGCAACATCGGCAACTCGGAGCGGCTGCAGTACACGGTCGTCGGAAGCGTCGTGAACCTCGCCAGCCGGCTCGAGACGGCCACGAAGACACTTCGCGTTCCAGTCGTCGTCTCCGCCGCGACCGCCGCCTCCGCGAGAGCCAACGACCCGTCGCTCGCGTTGCGCTCGCTCGGCCACATAGAGGTTCGAGGCCACGAGGGCCCGGTCGAAGTCTTCACCCTCGACCAGTCCGCGAAGTCCCCTCCGGGCGCCGCGCCGCAGGCGCTGAGTCGAGCTTCCTCCGCGCGATGAGACCGCGGGCGTAGGGCACCAAGTCGTGGTCCATCGGGGCTTGCTTCCGGAGGACGGACGGTGCGCGGCAACGAGCTCCGCGTGACCGGCCGGCACGCGTCAGCGCGTCCAGCGCGGTCAGCTCAACGCTTGGCTTCGACGGTATCGAGCAGGTTCTCGGCCATCGTCCTGTCGAGGCCGAGCGCGGGCACGAGCTCGTTGACGACCAGCTCGCGCTCCTGCTTCGAGAGCACCTTGTCGGCGGCCACGATTGGGAGCCCCTCCAGGAGCAGGGCCCGGCCGACCTCCTCGCGCAGCGCCTCGGGCACAAAGCCGATGAGCACGCGCAAACCCTCAAGGATCCGATCCTCTTCGGGCTCGCCTGCGCGCACCTTCGCGAGCCGGTCCTCGACCCTCTCCTTCACCTGCTCTGCCGTCAGGATCGAGGCCTGCTGGGCGCCGAGCATCTTCTCCTCTTCGGAGGCGAGACCATCCCAACACGCCAGCAGGACCTTGAGGTCGACCGATGCGGCGTCACACGCCCGCGCAAGGTCCGAGCCCTCGCCGAGCTTCGCCAGAAGTTCCTTGGAAAGCGCCATCTGTCGTCTCCCTCATCGTTGGGTGCGACCCGGAATGAAAGGGCCCGCGTCCGCTGGTGTCAACCGGCGAGCTGCCCGGCAGCGCCCGACACTCTGGAAAGCCCGACCCCCATCGACTGCTCGCGGCGGCCCCGCGAGCAAAGGTCGCCGGCGGCCGGAGGGGGCCGCGCGCCTTTCGTCCCGCCGACCCGCGGCTTTCGCCGCTACGATGCGCAACCCCGAGCCCCAGACCATGAGAACCTTCGCGCCGCCAACCGCCCTCTGCCTCGTCGCCCTGCTCGCCCCGGCGAGTGCCCACGCCTTCGACTACCTTGAGCACAGTTGGTTTACCGACCGAGCCTGCCTCGAGGCCCAGCGGCGCCTCGGCCCCGCGGTACGCGGCGGCGGCACACCGCTCGTGGCCCGCTACCTCGCGCTGTCGCTCACCTGCCCCGAGCGCTGGGAAAGGCCGTACTGCGTCGACGGCTACAAGCAGCTCGAGGGCGGCCTCAACCGGCTCGAGGAGCCGCCCGCCGAGAGCGGCGATCACCCGGCGACGCTCGGCGACTTCGCGGCGCTGCCCGATCACCTCTCGCAGTTCGGACCGGTGCGTGGCTTTCCGCGCGCCGAAGCCGCCGGGCTGACCGAGACCGCGCTCGGCTGGCTCGCGGTGACCGGCGATATCGGCGGCGTCATCGCCGACGTGGCCGAGGACGCCTGCGAGAGCGACGAGCCGGTGCCCTGGGCGAGCGTCGAGCGCGACGTCGCCGGTTTCCTGCGCGAGGCCGAGGCGAGGGGCGCGCTGGCCTCGCCGCCGGCGGCGCGCCTCGCGTCGGTCGCGCGGGTCGAGCTGCCTCGGGGTCCGCACGATCCGGCCGGGCCCTACAGCTTCGACAACCCGCACTACCTCGACCTGACCCGCCGCAACGGTGACCACTTCGGACCGCGCGCCTACTCGGCCTTCCTCGGCTTCCACAGCGCCGCGCGCGCCATCTCCGGCAGGCCGTGCGCCGACACGCTCGCGCTCGACGACGACGCGCTCGAGGATCTCGCCGACGAGCTGCCCGGGTTCGAGGAGATCGACTGGGACGACCTCGAGCCCGAAGCGCTGCGCGTGCGCGGTTGCCAGCTTCTGGCCGAGCGGGCGCGACTGCGCCTGCTGGAGTGGGCCGCGCGCGCCGACCCATCGCTCGTCGAGCCGGTGCGGGCCGAGATCGCGCTGCTGCGGACCCGTCCTCAGGAGGCGAAGGCGCTGCTCGACGCGGTCGCCTCGGGGCTGATGGCGCTCGTCTTCGAGGGCCCCGGGCTGCACTTTCTCCAGGATGGACAGGCAGCCGGGCATCTGCGTGTCGTGCCACAGCCCCACGACCTCGAGGCGAGCCGCTTCTTCCACGACACCGACGGCCGGGCCGGGGTCACCGCCAGCCTGGGCACGCGCACCGGCTCGACGCTCTTCGTCGGGTTCGGCGACGGCTACCTGCTCGGCCCCGAGCTCGTACGAGCCGAGGGCTGCGACACGGGCTTGCAGCCATCGCGCGAGAAGAACGCGGCGTGCCTGTTGCGCCGGCAGCGCGGCCTGCTGGTGCTGACCACGACCGCCTCGATGCTCGATTGGGCCTTCGGCGGCCTGCTCGAGGACGGCTCGTCCGCGATGCCCTCCGAGGGCTGCCCGGAGTCCGACACACCAGAGCGCTTCGTCTGTCGCTATCTGCCGACGCGGCCACCGTCGCCGGGCACCGCCGAGGCGGGCGCGCCGCGAACGCTCGCCGAAGGGACGCTGCCGGTGCCCGCGCCGCCGTTCTCGTACGAGTCGCTGCTGCTGAGCAGCTCGCTCGACGCGGCCGGCGACGCCACGCAGATAGGCGCCAGGCTCGTCTTCCTCAACCAGCTCGGCGCGCGCGCCAACTGGATGACGAGCTACCACCTCGGCCTGATGAGCACCTCGGCGACGAAGACCGAGCCGTCGCAGCTCCTGCTCGAGTTCTCGCACATGTTCCACTGGCGCTGGGCCGCGCGGTTCCTCGTCAACGCGGGCCCCTTCGTCTACGGCGGCCTGCGCGGCTTTGGCGAGAGCGTCTCCACCTTCGGCGGCACCGGGCCGAGCGTGGGCCTGTCGGTGTTGCCCGAGGGTTGGATCAAGCTCCCGCTGGAGATCACCTTCACCTACCGCGTGCCGGTCACCCTCATCGACAGCCGGTATGGCTTCGCGAAGAAGGGCATCCGCGTCGAGGCGCACTGGCTCGAGCTCGCAGTCGGGTTGGCGTTCATGTAGCGGGACGGAGGCCGGCAGAGCGCGCTCGGGCTCCGGTGGATATCCGCCCAGCAGAACGATCTTCGTGACGAGCTGCGGCGTCCTCGCCCCCGCAAGCTCGCGGGCACCGATTCAGAGCAGCTTCGCCTCATCTCCTGCGGTGCGCCGCGGCGACGCGCCGCAGAAGGAGCGCTCGACCTAATGGGCATGCAGCCGGACGCCGGGCTTACGCCCCTTCTCAAACGCCTCGATGCCGCCAGGGCCGGGGCCTGCGGGGCCGGGCGCGTTGCGATGCGCCCCTCCCGCATCCCGCCAGATTGACCTTCCCTCGCCGCTCGCTCGCTACCCGCACGCTCCGGAGGTGCACGTTCTCCCCGGCCCGCAATCGCGGTCATAGACGCACTCCGGAGCGGGGTTGCAGAAGCCGAGCGCGCAGACCAGGCCCTCTGGGCAGTCGGCCGAGACCGCACAGTCCGACTCGGGGAAGAAGTAGCAAGCGCCCGCGATGCAGTACTGGTGGGTCGGACACTCGCTGTCTGCGATGCAGCCACCGGGGTTGGTGCAGAGGTGGTTGATGCACTGCAGGCCCCACATCGGACAGTCGCTCGGCGCGCTGCAGTAGAACTCCGGCAGACAGCGCCCGGCATGGCAGGTCCAGTCGCGCGCGCACTGCGCGTCGCTCGTGCAGGTCAGAGGCTGGCACGCACCCGAATCGCATCGCTCGCTCGCCTCGCAGTCGCTGTCCCGGCTGCAGACCGGAGCGCGGTAGCAGGTGCCGTCGGAGCAATACGAGTCGGCCGGGCACCAGGCGTCGTCGTAGCACCACTGCAACACCTCGCAGGTGCCGCCCAGGCAGAACTGAGTGGCCAGGCAGTCCTCGTCGCGCCCACAGCCGACCGACTCGGTGCAGAGGCCGAGGAACGGATTGCAGGTCTGGCCCGCGGGGCAGCCCGCATCGTTCTGGCAGGCTCCGGCCGACTCGAGGCACCGGCCGCCGAGGCACTCCTCGCCCGGCCCACAATCAAAACCCGAGGCGCAGGCCGGTGGGCTCGCACAGCGATTGGCGAGGCAGACCCGCGGCGCCGCGCAGTCGGCCTCGCTCGCGCAGGCGGCGATGGGCGCGCACTCGCCGGCGCGGCACTCCTCGCCCGCCGGGCACTGCGTGCTGTCGAGGCAGCCGAGCCCCGTCGGCTCGCAACCAGCTTGCGTGCAGGCGCTGCCTGCCGGGCAGTCGAGGCTCGCTTGGCAAGGCGGAATCGGATGGCAGTCGCCGAACGCGCACATCGTGTCCGCCGGGCAGTCGGCGTCGGTGCGGCAGGTCGGCGGCGGCAGCCGGATGCAGACGCCCTGGTAGCAGCCCCGGAGCGCGCCGCAGTCGGCGTCGGTCTCGCACCCGCCGGCGGTGCACTGGCGCGCGACGCAAGTAAGGCCCGCGTCGCACGGATTGGTCTCGTCGCACCAGGTCGGCGGCAGGCAGCGTCCACGCGCGCACGACCAGCTCGCGGGGCACTCGGCGCTGTCGCCGCAGAAGTACGGCACGCACGAGCCATAATCGCAACGCTCGCCCCCGGCGCACTCGAAGTCGTCGGTGCACTCGACCCAGGCGTAGCAGGCGCCGCCGGCACAATAGCTCGCCGGCCCGCAGTCGCCGTCGCTGCGGCACCAGGTGACCAGCTCGCAGGTGCCGCCGAAGCAGAAGCCGTTGCTGCCGCAGTCCTCGTCGCGCGTGCAGCCGGTGCCGGGCGTGCAGCGGTTCTCGATCATCGAGCAGACTTGGCCCGGGGCGCAGTCGGCGTCGCGCTCGCACTCGGTCTGCGCGACGCAGCGCCCGGTGACACAGCGCTCACCGGCGCGGCAATCGAGGTCGCCCGAGCACGGCGCGCTCGGTCTGAGCACGCAGGTGCCGTTGACGCAGGTTTGGCCTGCCGGGCAGTCGGCGGCCGGCCCGCATTCGGGACCGACGGGGCGGCAGGCGCCGTGCTCGCAGACCTCGCCGGTCGCGCACTCGAGATCGGTCTGGCAACCGGTCTGCGGCCAGTGGCAGACCCCGGCTTCACAGACCAGCCCCGGCGCGCAGTCGGCGTCGACACGGCAGCCGGTGGTCGCCGAGTGGCAGGTGTCCGCTTCGCAGACCTGGCCGGGAGGGCACGGGCGGTTCGAGTCGCACTCCGGTGTCCCGAGGAGGTGGCAGACCCCCTCGCTGCAGACGCGGTCGGGCGGGCAGTCGCCGTCCGTCTCGCAGCTTCCGTCGGGCACGCAGACCTCCCGCTTGCAGATCTGCCCCTCTGGACACGGCGGCCGAGTGCCGCAGCCGGGCTCGGGCACGCACACGCCGCCCTCGCAGCGCTCGCCCTGCAGACAGGCCAGGCCGGTCTCACAGCTCCGGGCCACGCACGTGTGGTTCTCGCAGAGCTCGTCCGCCTGGCAGCCGCGATCGTCGGCGCAGCCCAAGCTGCACTGGCGCTGCGCGTCGCACCAGGCTCCCGGCGGACAATCGCCGTCCGAGAAGCAGGCTGGGCCCGGACCGGCGTCGAACGGCCCGGCGTCCACTGGGCCCGGTCCGCCGTCGCCGGCCGGACCACCGTCGCTCGGACCGCCGTCGGAGACCGGACCGCCATCGGTCGCCGGGCCACCATCGACAGACGGTCCACCGTCCGAGTGAGGGCCGCCGTCGCGCACGGGGCCGGCGTCCCCAGCGGGACCTGCGTCGTGCCAGCTCGCCGGTTGGCAGACCCCCTCTTCGCACGCGCCCGACGCGCATTCCTCGTCCGACGCACAGGGGCAGTTGCCCTCGGGGCAGGATCCGACGGGGCTGAAGCACCCGCCCAGCAGCAAGAGCGCTGCGCTCAGCAGCATTCGCGCGTTCGACATCGAGGACCTCCGAAGGTCGGCCTGGTCCTCGCGAGCATAGCAAGGAGAGTTGGGGCGCCCGGCGCGCGAGCGCGTCGCCGCGCGCCCTGCCTCCGTCCAACTGCCCTCGGGCAGTGCCCCAGGCTTCGTGCGGCGGTCGCAGCGTGGTCACGCATCTCTGCGAAATCACCAGAAGAGGCACGGCGCTCCCCGCCGCGGTTGGTTCTTGGGAATCAGGCACCGAGATGGCCGCCCGCGCGTGCCTCGACTCCGAGGCTCCTGCTGGTCGCCTCTACGCTCGGCATGAGCGGAGCGCGGCGGCCTGGCCCAAATCGCTCGAAGAGACTCGCACGAACTCAGGTGCCCGAGCCGGGGCATTCGCGATGACTCGACCGACCGGCAAGACGCCCGCGCGAAGTGGACCTCGGCGAGGCGCTCGGGCTACCAGACCTCGAACGGGCTCGAGGTGCCTTCGTAGGGATGAAGGTCCCCGCCGACGCTCTTCCAGTCGCCGAAGCAGCGCAGCCGATAGGTGCCCGGCGCCGCGTCGTCGGGGATGTCCCACTCGACGGTCACGTGCGAGCAGCCGAAGGTCGGGAAGCAGTTGTTCCGCTTCCAGCGATATTTCGTCTCCCAGTCCCAGTCGTTGGCGACGCTCTCCCAGCTCTCGCCCTGCTTGCGCTCGACCCGCAGGAAGCTGTCGCCGATGCGCAGGCTGTTCGCCGGATGGGCGCCCCAGAAGACGGCGCGCGCGGTCTGGCCGGGCCGGTAGGAGCGCTCGACGTCCTCGACGAGGTCGCCGAAATCGACGGCGAGCAGCTTGTCGTCGTAGAGCACTCCGATCTGGAGAGTGTGGACGTCGTCGCGCAGATCGCGGGGAGCTCGCCCCGAAGGGACCTCTGCGCCGCTCGCGAGCGCTGCGGCGAGCGTCGTGATCTGCTGCTGCACCGCGACGAGCGTCCAAGGCCCGAAGTGCGTCGAGGCGCCCTCGTAGTTCTGGGCCGCGTACTCCTCGCGCGTGGTCAGGTAGCTCGCGTAGGCGTTGACCGGGCCGACCACGATCAGCCGGTCGACCCCCGCCTCCGAGAGCTGCGCGAGCGCGGTCTCGCGCAGTCGGCGCGAGGCCATCGTCGTCACCTCGAACGGCAGCCCCACGAGCGCGAGGTTGCCGATGCGCACGAGCTGGAAGGGCAGCACCTCGGGAGACCAGGGGAAGGGCCGTTGCTCGCCGGCCTTGAAGACGATGGGCTTTTCGGCCTGGCACTCCGTCGTCTCCGGCGAGCAGGTGAGCCCGGCCCAGAGGTCGCCGAGGGTCTCGCAGCTCGCGCCCTCCGAGCCGTAGCCCGGCCCGTCCTCGGCGCCGGCGATCATCGAGACGCCGTAGGCGGCCGAGCAGGTGGTGTGGGGCTCGCCGTCGCTCAGCTCGGGGGCCACCTCGACCTCGTCCATCGTGGCGAACAAGTGGCGCGAGCCGACCGGCCCGACCAGCCCCTCGCTGGCGGCCTCGTAGAGCTCCAAGGCCTTGTCGAGCTGCTTGCGGCCCGAGCTCGCGGTGCTCGCGAAGTCGTCCGGGCCGCCGCCCTCGGTGCCTCCATAGATATTGGGGCTCGCGTCGCCGGAGGAGGCCTGGGCGAAGGCGGCGACGAAGGTGCGCGGGGCCTGGTAGTCGGTCCCCTTCGCCTTCTCGAAGAAGTAGGAGGAATAGCCTTTGTTGTCGCCGCTGATCAGGTGGTTGTCGTTGCCCATCGACGTCGCGTGCACCCCGTACCAGCTCACCATTCCCAGCTCGGCGCCGTCGCGGTCCTCGAACCTGAGCACGGTCATCGACTTGTCGGTGTCGTGCTCGTAGAGCGAGCGCTCCTCCTCTGGATCGAGCCGATAGGCGTCCGGCGAGCGGTTGATGCTGGTGTCGAGCAGCTCTCCGGAGGCGACGCGGATGCGGCCCGGGGCCAGGTTCTGGTGGGCCTCGACGATGGACAGATAGACCCCCTCGACGATGGCCTCGAAGTTCTGCGCGTTGAAGCCGAGGATGCTCAGGTCGTAGGTCGTGTAGTGCGAGTAGCCGCCGGGACCGGAGTGGGTGTGCGTCGCCGAGAGGAAGACGTTGCGCTCGGAGTAGATCGTCCCGTGCGTGGCGCGCAGCCGCTCCATGACCTGTTGCTGCACCGCCTGGAAGACGGCGAGCAGGTCGGCGGAGACGAAGGCGACGCTCTCGCCATTGCAGGCCGAGCGGATGACGAAGGCGCGCGACCAGAGCCGGGTGTGAATGCCGGCGGTCTTCTGGCCGACCATCGAGTAGCCCATCATCCCCAGCTCGGCGGCCGGGCCGGTGATGTCGTGGATCCCCGCGCCGATCTCGAAGAGCTGGTTGCCCTCGCACGGGTCGAGCGCTCCGGCGTCGCCAGCGTCCTCGCCGCCGGCATCGACGCCCGCGTCAGCGCCCGCATCGACGCCGGCGTCCTCGCTTGCGGCATCCGGCGATTCGCCGGCGTCCGACTGCCCAGCGTCGCCCGGCGTGCCCGCGTCCTCGACGGCGGCGTCGGGAGGGCCTGGCGGCGCGGGGCGCTCGTCGGCACAGGCCAGCGCCAGCAGCACCAGGGCGATCATCAGCCCACGCAGCAAGCAAAGCGTTCTGCTCATCGCGACTCTCCGGGCGAGCGAGGAGCCGGACGGTAGCACTGCGCTGGCGGAGGCGCGAACCGAGGGGCGCAGAAGGCCGGCACGCCGGGCGGCGCCCGGGGTGGTGCGGATCGCGCGGACCGGACCAAGAGGCCCGCGCGCGGGCCGGGCTTCGGCGAGGCCGGAGTCGAGCGGGCCTTCGACTTTGCCCCCGCCGCTGAACGCGGGCGGGGCGAAGCTCAAGAGGTGTCGCGAAATCTCCCTCACCTCGGCCCGTCTCCCGCTCACCCCGAGCGCAGCCTCCCGAGGAACGAGGGAGGCGGAGTCGGGGCCCTTCGACTTCGGCCTCGCGGGCTCGGCCTACGCTCGGGCTGATCGGTCTTCGCTCGAAGGATTCTGCGACACCTCTTCAGACCGACGGTCTCGATGGATCAGTAGCTACAGCTCGGACGGCAGGTGCCGTTCTCGCAGTCGCCCGACAAGCAGGCGCCGTTGTTCGTGCAGTACTGGCCGTCGGCCGCTTGCCCGGCGCACAGCCCACCCGAGCACCAGGTGCCGGAGGCGCACTGCGCGAGCGAGCTGCAGCTCTGGCCGATACCGCCCGGCACGTCGCTGCAGGAGCCGTTCGCACAGCGCAGGAACCGCTGGCAGTCGTAGTCGGAGCCGCAGAGCGCGCCGACGGCGCCGAGCGCGATGCAGCTACCGCTGCGACAGACGAGCCCCCACTTGCACTCGTAGTCCTGCTGGCAGACCTGGCCGGCGTCGCGCCGCCGCTGGCAGGTCGAGGAGCAGAAGGAGTCCGGCCCGCACTCGATGGGGGCGATGCACGGAGTCCCGGTGGCGGAGGCCGCGCTGCAGGTTCCCAAGGAGTAGGAGCTGGCCCCAGCGCACCACAGGCCCCACTGGCAGCCGTCGTTGCCGGTGCACCGGTGACCGACCTGGCCGCTGTACAGCGGCACGCAGGTGCCGTTCGCGCCACCGCAGCGATGGCCGGCGACGCAGGGCTGCCCGGGCGAGCAGGCGGCGCCGACGGCGATCATCGGAGTGCAGACCTTGGAGCCCGAGGGACCCCAGCACTCAGTGCCGACCGCGCACTCCCAGCCCGCCGAGCAGCTCGCTCCCGTCGGCTTGAGCGACGCGCAATAGCCGTAGTCGCAGTAGCCGGCCTCCGGGTCGCAGAACTGGCTGCTCGTGTCGCAGCTCTCGAAAAGCTGGCGGTAGGGAGCGCAGGTGCCGCCGCAGCTTGCGTTCGCGCGGTCGCACAGTCCGTCGATGCAGTCGTAGCGGTACAGGCAGCTACCGCCGGTCGAGCGGCCGGGCCGATAGATGAAGGTCGAGTCGCATTCCGGGAAGACCAGCCCGGTCATCGTGCTGCTGCTGCAGTCGAAGCGCTGCGACTCGCGATCGAGACAGGCGCGGGCGCTGGCCAGGTTGAGGACCGTCGCTCCGGCCTGGATGCGCGCGGTCATGTCGCTCTCCTCGCAAATCCGCACCTCGTGCGCGACGCAGGCCGCGTGCCTCGACGGGGCGAGCAGACAGCAGCGCGCCATGCGATCGCAGGCGACCTTGGCGCGCGCCTCGCACCACTGAACCGCCGTGAAGCTCGAGCTGTAGGTCGGCGCCGGCGGCGTGCAGGCAGCAGGCCCGGTCGTCCCACCGGTGCAGACTCCGGCGGCGCTGCAGGTCTGGCCATTCGAGCAGGTGCCGCAGAACCCGCCGCAGCCGTCAGCGCCACAGTTCTTCCCCGCGCAACTCGGCGTGCAGCTCGATTGGCAGACGCCGGCGGCGCTGCAGCTCTCACCCGTTGGGCAGCCGCCGCCGAGCGGGCCGCAATACCCGCCGCAGCCGTCGGGGCCACATTCGCGGCCGGCGCAGGCCGGCGAGCAGGTGCCCTGGCACTTGCCGAGCACCTCGTTGCAGGTCTGGCCTGTCGGGCACTCGCCGCCGAGCGGGCCGCAGAAGCCGCCGCAGCCATCGGCGCCACATTCGCGGCCGGCGCAAGCCGGCGAGCAGGTGCCCTGGCACTTGCCGAGCACCTCGTTGCAGGTCTGACCTGTCGGGCACTCGCCGCCGAGCGGGCCGCAATACCCGCCGCAGCCGTCAGGGCCGCAGCTCTTTCCGGCGCAGCTTGGCATGCAGACGCACTGGCCCTGCGCGTTGCAGGCCTTGCCCGAGGGACAGCCCCCGCCGAGCTCGCCGCACGTGCCACCGCAACCGTCGCTGCCGCATACCTTGCCCGCGCAGTTCGCCGTACAAGCAATGCAGGTGGTGCCGTTGCAGGTCGTGCCCGGGCCGCAATAGCCGCAGACGCTGCCGCAGCCGTCGTCGCCGCAGCTTCGGCCCTGGCAGTTCGGCGTGCAGGGGGCGACGCAGCTCATCGTCAAGAAGTCGCAGCTCTCGGTGGCCTGGCAGCAATTCGTGCCACAGGGGTAAGGGCAGGTGCCCGCGTCGGCTGCCTTGCCGCCAGCGTCCTCGGTGCTCGGATTGGTCGCCGGATCTCCACAGGCGCCGAGCGCCAGCGCAGCCAGCGCGGCGGTGGTGAGGGCTCGAAGGTGGCGCATCGTGTTTCTCCTCGGGAGCGCGTCGGCCGTCGGCGGCGCGGAATTTCGTCGCAGAGTGCCCGGATTCCCTTCTGCTTGCCAGAGGGGCGCCGAGGGCTGCCGGGAGCGCTCGGGGCGCGACTCCCGACGCGCGAGCTCCATCGGCTCGAGCCGCCTCTGGGCGGAGAACGGGTCCCGTTCCGCTCACCCTGAGCGTTGGCTGCCGACGCGCGAGCGGCGGGAGCGGAGTCGAGGGCGGCGCCGCATTGAGCTCGGCCCCTCGACAAGCTCAGGGTGACCGGAGGTGGCGGGCAGACCTCGAGGAGACTTCCCGACACCTCTTGAGCGCACCAGCCGAAGGTCAGGCTACTGCTCGACCAGCTCCACGCGCCGGTTCTTCGCCCGTCCCGGTTCGCTGCAGTTGGAGGCCATCGGCGCGAGCGAGCTGAGGCCGTGGGCCCGCAGCCGCTTCGCCTCGATGCCATGGCGCGAGACCAGGGCCTTCACCACCGCCTCGGCCCGCGCCTGCGAGAGCTTGAGGTTGCTGTCGAAGCTGCCGGTGCTGTCGGTGTGGCCGACGATGTGGACCTTCAGGGCCGAATCCGACTTGAGCAGCTTGGCCATCTCCTCGAGGGCTGCGTCGGATTCCCTCTTGAGCTCGGCCTTTCCCGTGTCGAAGTAGATCCCGTAGACGGCGACCTTGCCCGCCTCCTTGATGCCTGCGGTCAGGGCCTCGGCGGTCGCGATCACGTCCTGCTTCATCTGCTCCTTCTCGATGATGACGAGATGAACCTTGGCGCCGTCGTTCAACGACCGGATCCAGGTCCAGATCTCCTTCTGGTCCTTCTCCAGCTTCACGTAGAGGTCGCGGTGGCCGCTGGTCTCCTCGAAGAGGACCTTCCCGCCGGCCGCGCGGACGGCGTTCGCGTAGTTGCGCTGGACCTGCAGGGGCGAGGGAGTCGCGCCGCTGCTCTTGTCGAACTCGTACTGCAGCGTGAGCTTGCGGCCCTCGACGTTCACCTTCTCGCGGCCAACCAGGAAGGTCTGCGAGTCGAAGGCCGTCTCGACGCAGTCGAAGCGCTTGTCGCGCAGGTATCGTTGGGCATCCGGGTGAAGGCCGGATGGTCCTTGCAGGCTGGGTCGTCCTTCATGGCTGCCGCAGCCTCGCGCGGCAGCAGGCTGAGCACGGCGACGGCGGCGGCGGCGCAGGCGAACCGCCATCGGTTTGGACGCAACCCGAAATCACGAAGCGTCTTTGGTTGTCTCCCTGGTGATGAGGCGTTTGCCCCATTCTCTCTGAGCGTAGCTTTCGATGCGTCGGAGGTTGGCAGGGGCGCGATGGCAATGCGCCCGGCGAGGAGGTGCTCCCAGAAGAAGAGCATCGACTGACGGAGGGTACTCCGCACCTATCCCGAGCACGGCCCGGAAGACGAGTGCGTCGCCAGGCAGGGCGCAGGGAGGCCGTCCGACGCGCCCTTCCCGTCGCGAAGGCCTTGGCCCGCCCTCGCGAGCCGCGTCCCCACCGTCGCGAAGGCCTTGGCCCTCCCTCACGAGCCGCGTCCCCACCGTCGCGA
>ENA-UOOR01002089-UOOR01002089.1-fermentation-metagenome-genome-assembly--contig:-NODE-2089-length-21309-cov-44.251247_pt1 | contig 21309 bp, 21 predicted proteins | sample MGYA00245780_ERZ724029 | MGnify/ENA primary metagenome ERZ724029 (study PRJEB28704, sample SAMN03018315) | fermentation metagenome | biome: anthropogenic terrestrial biome; feature: soil... | reverse complement strand
GATAAAAACAACTAGTTTTGTAAAAACCTGTAACGGTTATTTAGGACTAGTCAATTTAGAATATTAATCTCTTCTTCCTAGTGCAATCATAACATAGTAAATCAACGTTGCCAATGATCCCAATGCCGCAACCACATAAGTATAAGCCGCCCATTTCAATGCATCACGTGCCTGTTCCTCGTTACTTGAGTCCGTGATTCCTGCTTCGCTCAACCAAGCCAAAGCACGGTTTGAAGCATTAATTTCCACAGGTAAAGTAACAAAACTAAAAAGCGTAGTAAAAGCAAATAGTGCGATACCAAACCAAATTAGATTAGGGAATATGTTTATTAATAATATTCCTGCAAGTAACACCCATGTTACCCATTGATTTGCAAACGACACTACGGGAACTAAGGCTGAGCGTAATTTTAATGGACCATATTGAGTAGCATGCTGAACGGCGTGTCCAGTTTCGTGTGCTGCAACTGCAGCAGCAGCAACGCTATTTGAGCCGTAAACCGGTTCGCTCAGATTGATAGTCATATTTGAAGGATTGAAATGATCGGTAAGGTGGCCTCGTGTTGAGACTACATTTACATTATAAATTCCACTCTGCTGCAACATTGTTTCCGACACATCTTTTCCCGTCATACCATTCCTTATAGGTATGCGAGAATATTTCTTAAAGCGACTTTGCAACATTGCAGATACAGCGTAACTTGCAATTGCTATTCCAATAAAAAGAATCCATACTAATGCCATAAATATCAATATTTATAAATTAAAAACCATCAACCTAGAAACCTATTTGTTTCCTTTTCTAATAGTAATGCAATTACTGTGCCAAATAACGAGTTATAGTCTGATTTCTATTGGGTCCTACTGAAACTATTTTAATAGGAACTCCTAATTCTTCTTCAAGAAAAGACAGATATGCATTGAATTCTTCGGGGAACTCATCTTCAGATTTCATCTTCGACATATCCATTTTCCATCCCGGCAACTCAATCAGTACAGGTTTTAGGTTTTCGTCCAATTCGAAAGGCATGGTTTCTCTTACTTCACCTTCTATTTCGTATGCAACGCATGCTTTTATTGTTTCAAATGTATCCAGAACATCGCTTTTCATCATTACCAACTGTGTTACACCATTTAGCATGATAGTATATCTTAAAGCCACAAGATCGATCCATCCACAACGACGAGGTCTTCCTGTCACTGAGCCAAATTCATTTCCGTTATCTCTCATTTGTTGACCATCATCGTCAAACAATTCAGACGGAAACGGACCACTTCCTACTCTAGTACAATAAGCTTTGAAAACACCAAACACATCTTCAATCTTTGAAGGGGCGATTCCCAGACCAACACATGCTCCAGCACATACTGTGTTAGATGAAGTCACAAAAGGATATGATCCAAAATCCACATCCAGCATTGAGCCTTGAGCTCCTTCTGCCAAAATGCGGTTTCCTTCATTTAATTGTTCATTGATAAATATTTCACTATCGATGATTGTAAATTCTTTTAATTTTTCGATCCCTTCAAACCATTCTTTTTCTAAAGTAGTTAAGTCGTACTGATAATTATAACTATCCAAAATCGCTTTATGTCTTTTAATTGCAGCCTGATATTTCTGTTCAAAATTATGGAAGATATCCCCTACTCTAACACCATATCTACCAACTTTATCCTGGTAGGCAGGTCCTATTCCTCGACCAGTAGTTCCAATTTTTGATTCACCTTTCGATTGTTCTGAAGCAGCATCTATTAATCTATGCGTTGGTAAAATTAAATGAGCCTTTCGTGAAATAAACAATCTGTCCGTCACTTTATGACCCGATTTTTCAAGTGTTTCAACTTCAAGTTTAAACAATGCAGGATCTAAAACTACGCCATTTCCAATAACATTAAATTTGCCTTCTTGAAAAATCCCCGAGGGAATAGATTTCAAAACATATTTCTGTCCATCGAATTCTAGTGTGTGACCAGCATTTGGTCCTCCCTGAAATCTTGCAACACCTTTGTATTGAGGAGTTAATACATCAACAATTTTTCCTTTACCCTCATCTCCCCATTGAAGGCCTAAGATTACATCTACTTTCATATTAGTGGTTCTATTATATCTATCTTTTCTTTTTTGTCAATATCCAATTTCAATTCATTTTCGCGTTCAAGTTTTTTTACATGCAACTTATTAGTATGATTGCACTTACTACATAATCCATATATATACATATTATAATGGTTTATGGAAAAGTTCTTTATCTTTTTCTGCTGTGAAGGAGTGAAGATATTGCTATTCTTGGTTTCCCAAACCTGTCCGCAAGATGTACAAATAAGATGAGCATGGTTTTCATTACCAAACGTACGTTCATATTTAGCCGTATTATCGCCAAACTGATGTCTTACTACCAATCCACTATCAAGTAATAATTGAATAGTGTTATATAGAGTTGCACGGCTCACCCTGAAATTTGCATCGATCATAGAATTATACAAAGAGTCCATATCGAAATGCCCTTTAGTAGAATAAATATGGTCTAAGATTGCAAAACGTTCAGGGGTTTTACGATGTTTATTCAGAGTTAGGTAATTCATGAATTCATCCTTAACCTGTTTTCTTAACTTCTGATTGGTAATCATATCACAAATATATTGATTTTTCGTGAGTTTTGAATATGATAATCTTATTATTTAAATTCTTTGTTGATAAAATTAATTGATACCTACAGTCTATTTTATCGTATCAGAGTGCCAAAAAAATGCAGGGTAAGAAATTTCGCTTTCGTTGTGATAAGAATCCGATGCTGAAATAAAATAATAATATGCATTTCCGTCTTTTGGTGGTTGATAAATAAATTCTGAATTACGCAAGCCTGTAGCCAATACATTCTTACCATTATTTATGTCAATACTGTCAGATTCAGATCGATAAATTGTGTAAGTTTTGCGTTCCTTAGGATTTTTAATTTTCCATTTCAATTGAAATGCTTCTTCAACATTCTCAGCAGTTAAGTCGAAAGGCACATCAGTTACGGTATCTTTTAGCCACGTCATAGCCGGCAGTTTTGCTGGATACTTATATAACTCTTGGATTGAGTTAAGAATACCTTTAGTGTTCGACAGCACATTCTCTGCCCTAAAATAAATCTGTCCATTTGTTTCTTGTATCCGTGAATAATCAATTTGTTCAAGAATATCTGTTTTAGACCATCCCAGTTCAACCATTTGATAAGCACCAAGTCCAGGTACAAAGATTCGATCATTTGCTATGCTCTTCCAATCACTAACATATGGATAAAAGAGTTGATCATCATAGTACATCATAGGATAAATCGCATCAACAACACCATTTTGGATCCAACTACTAACATCTTGATATACTGTTTCATAAGCCGTCCAACCTCTGCCATTTCCGTTCAAAGAACGATAACGTCCTAAAGGAGCGCAGCTAACTTGTACCCAAGGTTTTGCCTCTCTTACCCAACTATTCACTTTTGTTAAAAACCTAGTAATATTATCTCTTCGCCATTGTTCTTTGGACTTACCTTTTCCATATAATCTATACATCCCGTCATCCGGGAATTTGCCAGAATCAGGATATCTAATATAGTCAAAATGAATTCCATCAACATCATAACCATCAACTATTTCTTTTACCAATGAGAGCAAGTAATCGTCAGTTTTGGGATTTCCAGGGTCTAAAAACCATTCACTCTTATATTGTTTGGTAATGCCGGGGATTTTTTTAGTAACAGATTTAATGCCTAAGCTTCTTACCTGTTTATTGCCACCTAATGGATAAGTAACAAGCCAAGCATGACATTCTAATCCACGTTTGTGACTTTCTTCTATTGCAAATGCCAGTGGGTCAAAGATATTTCCTGCAGATTGACTGCCAACTATTAAAGATGACATTGGTTCGTACTTCGATTTATACATTACCTCACCTCTAGAACGTACTTGAAAGAATATAGTGTTAAAATTATACTGCTGTAATTTATCCAAGATCTGAATAAGTTCGCGCTTTTGGCTTTCAACACTTGTATTATTTTTTGGCCAATCCAAACCATAATTTGTTGTTAACCAAACAGCTCTTACTTCTGTTGCGGGAATCTGCTGTCCGAAGAGTTGTGCTGCCACAAAACAAAAAGCAACAACAAACAGATAGACTTTATTCATTTATTTCAATAATTCGTTTTTTAACGTTACAAAAATAAGATAAAAAACCGCTTTTGCTCTCTAATTGTGTAAACTTAACAGTTAAAAGTGGAAAACAATGTAAAAAAATGATATCTACTATTGTGCTAATTTAAGAATACGCGCTGCGCCTCTTAACACTAACATGAATACTAATGTTCCTATAATTAAATCAGGAATTGCACTATCAAGCCACCAAACAAAAAGGCCCGAAACTATAACTCCTACATTAATGATTACATCATTTGAAGAAAAAATAACGCTTGCTCGAATATGAGCATCATCACTTTTAGATCGCTGCAACAACCACAAGCAGAACGAATTAGCCACTAATGCCAGAAGAGACACAATGATTATTGTTTTAAATTCAGGAACTGTTTCAAAACCAATAAATCGCCTTACAACTTCCATTAAACCCATTAAAGCAAGCAAGATTTGCAAGTACCCGCTAATGTGTGCGACTTTCTTTTTTCTTGAAACTACTGCACCTACAGCCATTAAACTCATACCATAAACAAGCGCATCGGCCAACATATCCAGACTATCAGCAAACAAACCCATTGACTCAGAAAAGAATCCTGCAATAATCTCGATTAAAAAGAAGCCAAAATTGACAGTTAAAACAACCCAAAGTAAACGTCGTTGTTGCCAGTCTTCAGTTTCACTTACAAAAATATTATCAGTATTAACTACCGTTTCCATTAATTTTGCCCCCAGATTTAGAGACACTAATTGTTGAGTTAATTCTTCAGTATTTCTGTTGTGATAAACCTTCAAAGTCCGCCCAAACAAATCGAATTCAAGTTTTGCTATTCCAGGATAGTCCTGTAATTTCATCCTTATCAAATTCTCTTCGCTCGCACAATCCATTTCACTAATATGATATATTGATTTTTTCATTTAGTTACTATTAGTCGATAATTAATTCCCAATATCCCACATCCCTCCATTCGCCAAACTTCCATCCAACCTGTCTCATATAGCCAACCTGTTTGAATCCAAATTTCTCATGTAAATTAACACTCACATTATTAGGGACAGTGATTATTGCCATTAAGACATGTGTATTTTTTGAATCGACCGATTTTAGAAGATGATTATATAACAAACCTCCAATTCCTTTTCCCCTTATGTCTTTATGTAAATATATGGACACTTCTTTCGAAAATGAATAAGCAGCCCTCTCTTTCCAGAGATGCATATAACAATAACCCGCCATTTTTCCATCTACCTCTACCACGTATGCAGGATTTCCCGAATCAATTATTTCTTTGATTCTCTCTCGCATATCAGTTTCAGAAACAGCAATAGTTTCAAAAGTCACAACTGTGTTTTCAACATAATAATTATAGATATCACTAATTGCAACAGCATCGCATAGCGACATCCTTCTTATCTTAATTTCATTATAATTATTTTCCATTAAAATAATTCAATTTATCAATCAAATTTCAGTGTCTCATATTTACTAATCAAAGGTACAAACAATGTTTTTATTAAAAATGCGATTTTTCATTTATAACCAACTGTTCACATATATTTATACAGAAAAAGTATATCTAATTATCTATATTGTAAATAATTTGTATCTTTAGCCGAATAAAATCGTCATCATATGAAAAGAGCTGAAAGATCTCATGTAATAGTTACCGGAGGAGCTCAAGGAATTGGGCGAATTGTGACCTGTCAATTAATCGAAAATGGATACAATGTTTCTATTTTTGATATTGATGGAGAAGCGATGGAAGAGTTAAAACATGTATTTAACAACAAATACTGTCAGTTTTTTGTTACAGATGTTTCAAACGAAGTCAGCGTAAAATCCTGTATACGTGCAGCTGTAAAGCGTTTTGGGCCAATTTATGGACTTGTTAACAATGCTGTTTGCACAATTTTTAAACCAATGGAAGAATTGAGTTTAAACGAGTGGAATATGGCATTAGGTACAAATCTGACCGGAACTTTTTTATGTTGTAAACATGCAGTATCTAATTTAAAAGAGACACACGGAAGTATTGTAAACATGGCCTCAACACGCGTTTTTCAGTCGGAGCCCAATACAGAATCCTATTCAGCAAGCAAAGGAGGTATCTATGCACTCACCCATGCAATGGCTATAAGCTTGGGACCCAACGTTAGAGTAAACAGCATAAGTCCTGGTTGGATTGATGTTTCAGCTGCAAGAAAGAAAGCAAACGCTATTCAAGAAAAGATATCACCCGAAGACCACGCTCAGCATCCTGCTGGTCGCGTTGGCAACGGATTAGACATTGCGAGAATGGTACTTTTTCTACTTAACAAAGAGAATAGTTTTATAACCGGACAAAACTTTGTTGTAGATGGAGGTATGACAAAGAAAATGATTTATATTTAGCTTTATAGACTAAATTTCATTTTATTGGTTTCACTTTGATAAGAAGAATACCAAGTATTGTCCAGAAAAGTTCACGAATGCGAAAACATAAGCTCACTAAAACACCTTGTCCTGCAATAAGTCCCAGAATAGTAAAAGCCATTGCAAATCCGCCTTCACGCGATCCAAGTTGCATAGGCATAAAAAATAAGATATTTGTGATAAATGACTGAACTGACTCAACCACAACACTTTGCCCGAATGTCACTGGTGAATTTATGGCATACATAAGAACCACTGTTTCTAAACACAAGATATATCTTGAAATTAATTCCAACGTTAGTGAACCAAAAAAATCTTTCTTTCTGTTTTTATATAAATCAGCAATCAAAAAGTCCATTTGGTCAATTTTCTCCTGATTAGATAGCTTGTAAGCTCGCATACGTTTTCCAATATATGGCAATTTTATACTAAAGCGAATTGCCTTGTTCACAATCCCTTTTGTATATACAGTAAAAGACCAGTATATCAACACCATAGAAGCAATCGCCGCCAAAATCAAAACTATTTTTACAGGGATCGAAGGATTAGGCGCAATTAACAGTAGTAGAGGAATAGAAATCATCCAGAAAATAAAGTGTGATACAAAATGCATCATCGCATATAACAATACAGAAGATGTAGCCTTTTGAATTCCCAATATCGGCTTCATTTCCAATATCTTATATGGCTCACCTCCCAAAAGGCCGAATGGTGTGATATAATTTATGGCATAACCACTTACTGTTAGTTTAAATGTAAGCGGAAACGAAAATCTCTTAGATTCAGGACTACCATCACGGATTACCACATGAAAAGCAAATGATTTGACAAGATAAACCAACCCCCAAAGACCTATTATCGTACCAAAATGCCATCCAATTTTCCGAATATTTCCCCAAATGACATCGACACCAATTTGCCAAATCATCACTCCAAGAGAAAGCAACCCTATTAAGAAGAATAGGTTTAATACCAACTTTCGTTTATCTGCCATGTAAACAAATGTAAAAAAAGGAAGAAGTCTCCAGATTTTTGAAGCATTCTTCCTTTAAATATATAATGTATATTACTTTCTAAAAGGGAGTTTTGTTACCTCAGCTTTTAGATTCTTATTGCGTACTTTTATATAAAGTTCTGTGCCTACTTTCACATATTCTTTTTTCACATAACCCAATCCAACACCTACTTTTAGGACAGGAGACATTGTTCCAGAAGTCACAGTTCCTATTAATTCATCCTTTTCATTAACTATTTCATAACCATGACGAGGAATTCCTTTATCAATCAAGGTAAAACCGCAAAGTTTATGTTCAACTCCCTCAACTTTTTGTTTTTCCAAGACATCCCTACCTATAAATGGCTTATTATCTACAAATTTGGTAATCCAACCCAAACCGGCCTCTAACGGAGTTGTTTCATCGCTCAAATCATTTCCATATAAACAAAAACCCATTTCTAAACGCAATGTATCACGAGCACCAAGACCAATAGGTTTGATACCAAATTCTTTACCCGTTTCAAAAATCTTTTCCCATATAGACAATCCGAATTCAGGATAGAAATACAGCTCAAAACCACCTGCACCAGTGTAACCAGTATTTGAGATAATTACATTATCCACTCCGGCAATCTTTCCAGTCGTGAAATGATAATAAGGAATAATGGAAAGATCAATATCAGTTAACTTTTGCAAAGTTTCTTGTGCTTTAGGACCTTGAATAGCCAATTGAGCCATATGATCAGAGGCATTTTCAAGTTCTGCACCCATTGTATTCTGCTTTACGCACCAATCCCAATCTTTCTCTATATTTGCTGCATTTACAACCAACAAATATTTTTCATCCTCATAATAATAAGCGATAAAATCATCAATTATACCTCCTTGTTCATTAACAAAACAGGTGTATTGTGCTTTACCTAAAGTAAGAACAGACGCATCATTACTACCTACTTTTTGCAAAAAATCAAGTGCTTTGGGACCTTTCACCCAAAACTCACCCATGTGCGAAACATCGAAAACACCAACTGAATCAACTACAGTGTGATGTTCATCTATAATTCCTGAATATTCGATTGGCATGTTGTAACCTGCAAACTCATGCATTTTTGCACCCAGAGAAATATGCAAGTCGGTAAATGGAGTCTTTTTCATATTATTAATTGAATTACAAGTGTATATTATGTTATTATAAATCAAACGAAGTGCTGAAAGTAGATTCTTGCTCAACTAACTGAACAATCTTTACAATCACTTCTGAAGCCTTTTTAAGCGAATTAACAGGCAAGAATTCATTTCTACTGTGGAAATTTAGCCCACCCGCAAAGATATTTGGGCAAGGTAATCCCATAAATGATAGTCGAGCACCATCTGTTCCTCCTCTAATTGGTTGAACCTTAGGAGTTACACCAACAGCCTCGATGGCATGGTAGGCGAAATCGATGACATGCTTAACGGGTTCAACTTTTTCACGCATATTATAATATTGATCGCTGATTTCCAACGTTATACGATTATCATATTTTTGATTCAACTCATTTACAAAACCACTGATCATTTCTTTTCTCTTTTCAAACTTTTTAAAGTCGTGATCACGAATGATATAAGAAAGGGATGTTTCTTCGACTGTTCCATTCATTGAAGTAAGGTGATAAAAGCCTTCGTAACCTTCGGTAGTTTCAGGTCGATCTTCTATCGGCAGCATGCTAACCAACTCGTTTGCAATATGCATTGAATTAATCATCTTATTTTTAGCATATCCAGGATGGACATTTCGTCCTTTAATTGAAATTTTGGCTGATGCTGCATTGAAATTTTCATATTCCAATTCTCCAAGCTCACCGCCATCCATAGTATAACCCCACTCGGCACCAAACTTATTAACATCAAATTTATCGGGTCCACGACCAATTTCTTCGTCTGGAGTAAAACCTAAACGAATTTTACCATGTTTTATTTCAGGATGTTCAATTAAATATTGAACTGCATTTACAATTTCCGCGACACCGGCTTTGTCATCCGCTCCTAATAGGGTTTTACCATCGGTAACAATGATATCTTCACCTATATAATTAAGCAATTCAGGAAAATCATTGATTGATGAAACTATGTTTAGTGACTCATTTAAAACTATATCTTCTCCTTTATAGTTTTTGATAATGCGAGGATTCACATTTTCACCACTCATATCGGGACTGGTATCAAAATGAGCAATAAAACCTATTACCGGAACTTGTTTATCAGTATTTGCAGGTAATGTTGCCATCAAATAGCAATTGTTATCTAAAGATACTTCAGTTAAACCAAGCTCTATTAAATCTGCCTCAACTTCTTTTGCTAAAAGAAACTGCTTATTTGTTGATGGCGTTTGAGTATTATTCTCATCCGATTGTGTGCCAATTCGGGCATATTTTATAAATCTCTCTACAATATCCATATGTAAATAATTAAATAATAGTATGTTTGATTAATATTATAATTACAACTACCAAACTCATGCAAAGGTAAGCAAAGGTCTGTTATTTGAAAAATCTAATTTATGGTTTTTGCATTTGAAAAAAATTGTTGTATCTTTGCACCGAGGGTAAGTCCTATACGGTCAGCTCCCATTGAATCCCCCAGGTCTTGACCGAAGCAAGGGTATTTGGTTGTAGCGGCGCGATATAGTAAGCTTACCCTTTTTTCGTTTTTATAAAATGCTTAATTTATTATTTTATGAAAAAGACATTCTTACTTTTAACTCTTTTACTTCTTACTGTTCAAAACCAAATTTTTTCACAAAGTATAGAAGGTGATTGGAATGGCGCGCTAAACATTTCTGGAGTTCAACTTAGACTGATATTTCATATTGAACAAACAGAAAATGGATTGAAAGGAACAATGGATAGTCCTGATCAAGGAGCAAAAGGGCTGCCAGTAAGCACAATAAGTTTTAAAAATTCAATCTTGATGTTATCGATGAAACAGATTGGAATGGAATACCAGGGTACTCTTTCCGGTGATAGCATTATTGGCAAATTCACACAGATGGGAGCTAAACTTCCATTAAATTTATACAGAAAAGCAATAGAAATAACAACACTTATACGATCACAAGAACCAAAGAAACCTTATAACTATTATGTTGAAGAGGTTACTTTTAAGAATACAAAAGATGGCAACACTTTAGCCGGCACACTGACTTTACCTAACAAAACAGAGAAAACACCAGTTGTTGTGTTGATTTCGGGCAGTGGAGCGCAGAACAGAGATGAAGAGTTAATGGGACACAAGCCTTTTTTGGTGATTGCCGATTATTTAACAAGCAACGGAATTGGCGTTTTACGTTTTGATGATCGCGGAACAGGTTCATCAACAGGAGATTACAACCCAGCCACCACAGCCGATTTGGCGAATGATGCAGAAGCTGCCGTTGCATATTTAATGACAAGAAATCAGGTTGACAAAAAGAATATCGGGCTGATTGGCCACAGCGAGGGTGGAATCATTGCCCCAATGGTCGCTGCCAAAAATAAGAATGTGGCATTTATTATTCTTTTGGCAGGACCGGGGCTTCGGGGTGATAAAATATTGGGACTGCAGACTGTGGCTGTTGCAAAAGCTAATGGCGCGTCTGATGAACTTGTAGAAAGGATGCTCAAGTTTAATAAAGGTTCTTATGAACTTGTTCTAAACTCTAATGATAAGGAAAAACTTAAAACAGATTTAGAGAATTATTTACAGAAGGCTTTTAAAGAAAATCCTAATTTTGCTCCGGGCTTATCAACTGAGCAACTCAATAGCTATATTTATACAACAGTTGCACAAATGACTTCGCCTTGGATGAAATATTATATAAAATATGATCCCTATACTACTTTAACTAAATTGAAAATTCCTGTCTTAGCTCTCAATGGTGCAAAAGATACACAGGTAGCACCTAAAGAGAATCTTAATGCAATAAGAAAAGCTTTCGATGAAAGTGGAAATAAAAAGCTGACAACTATTGAATTACCAAATCTTAACCACCTGTTTCAGGAATCAACAACTGGCTCTCCAACCGAATATCCTAAAATAGAACAAACTTTTTCTCCAATAGCGTTAGAGCAAATGAATTCTTGGATTCATAAGCAACTAAAATAAGTCGATAAAAATAGATTCTAATTGAAAACCACCTGTTCTGAAATAGATTAAAACAGAACAGGTGGTTATTTTTTTAATAAATTACTATTATGCTTTTTTCTTGAGAAGACGATTATCTAAGGATAATTTACCAGCACCTATAAAAAATGTTGCAACAAAAACTATCAACAGATCAAGTGCATGACCGTAAATCATAAATCCGTCGCCGGCCATTAAATGTGTGCCCAAAGCAACTGCCATCATACCAGCTAAAAATACTGTAGCAGATCGAAAAAATAATCCTAATGCAAATAATATTCCACCAACAGATTCAGTAAGTGCTGCTAATAAACCCCAAAAAGTGGGCGCAAAGTCAATTCCAAATGCAGACAAAGAACTCCCAATCGCAGTCCATGTATCTACTCCTCCGGTTAATTTTGGTAATCCGTGGAAAAAAATCGATATTCCTATTCCTACTCTTAAAATGAGTAATCCAAAATGTAATAATTTATCTTTTGTAGTCATTTCGTTAATTTATTTGTGTTTAATGATAATATTAAACCAAAAAACGACATTAATTGTTTATTTTTGCTTCATAAATAAAATTGATATGTCTACTTTCGCCCCATTCTCAAAACCATTATATGTAATGCTCAAACCTGTTGGCGCACTTTGTAATCTCAGATGCGAGTATTGCTATTATCTTGAAAAATCTGGTTTATACACACAAAACAAGAATCATGTAATGAGCGACGAACTACAGAAACGGTTCACAAAAGAGTATATTGAATCTCAAACAATGTCGCAAATAATGTTTACTTGGCATGGCGGGGAGACGCTAATGAGACCATTAAGTTTTTATAAACGCGCAATCGAACTGCAAAAACAATATGCTCGAGGAAGGCAAATTGATAATTCTATACAAACAAACGGAACTCTGCTTACTGACGAGTGGTGCAAATTCTTCAAAGAGAATAATTTTTTGGTAGGAATCTCAATTGATGGTCCGCAAGATTTTCATGATGAATATCGACGCGACAGTATGGGCAGACCATCATTCCAAAAGGTATTGCGCGGAATTGAACTGTTGAAAAAACATGATGTCGAATTTAATTGCATGGCTGTGGTAAACGATTACAATGCTGACTACCCGCTGGAATTCTACGAGTTTTTTAAAAAGATTGGTTGCCAGTATTTACAATTTACTCCTATTGTGGAACGAATAACAGATGATACAACAATGAAACTGGCTTCCGCAAAAGACTCAACGGCAAAATTGGCGCCTTTTAGTGTTTTGCCTGAGCAATGGGGAAATTTCCTTTGTACAATTTTTGATGAGTGGATCAAACAGGATGTGGGTAAAATTTTTGTGCAATTGTTTGATTCTATTTTGGCCAATTGGGTTGGGGAACAACCTGGCATTTGTACAATGGCTAAGACTTGTGGTCATGCAGGAGTAATGGAATTTAACGGGGATGTTTATTCATGCGACCACTTCGTATTCCCCGAATATAACTTAGGAAACATTTATACTAAGCCTTTAGCATCAATGATGTATTCCGAAACACAACTTAAATTTGGTAACGATAAGTTTGATAAACTTCCGCAACAATGTAGAGAATGTTATTTTTTGTTTGCTTGTAATGGCGAATGCCCTAAAAACCGATTCATAACAGACAAATATGGTAATCAAGGTCTTAACTATCTATGCAAAGGATATTATCAGTTTTTTCAACATGTGGCTCCATACATGGATTTTATGAAAAACGAATTATTGGCTCAACGTGCTCCGGCAAATGTAATGGATTGGGTTAAAAATAATCGGTAAATATCGTGAAATGTATGAGTAATAAACGTAGAATAATTAAACACATATCATCTGGCGTATACACATATGTTGGCAACAAGCTTAAAAAACATATAAAGGATAAGAATAAATCAGAACTTGTGATTAGTCAGCCAAAACGAGAATATAAAAGAAAGTATGAAGATCCTTTCAAGAATTTCTCTAAAATTCATGCACCTGAAAATCTCTCATTTATTAAAAATCCTATTGATGATGTTGAATTTATATCAAATTTAGAAATTCACTTTAATAAAAAGAAAAAGGTTTTTGTTGTTTTAAAATATCTAACATCTATTACCTATGATACAATTGTTGTATTGCTGTCAATAATGGTAAAATTTAAAGCTCATAAAATAGATTTTAATGGAGACTATCCTTTAAATGCTAATGCTAGCAAAGTTCTGGAAGATTCTCAATTTTTAAAATATTTGTATAAGCAATTTAAAGAATAGGAAAGAAATAATTTTGGACAACATAGTCCTATTCATACTCATGCCTATAAGGATGTTGATTCTGAACTTGAAAGTAAATTAATCGAAAACACAAGTAAAACAGTTGTCAGCATCGAATACATAACATATGGCAATCAGTTGGTTATCGAGAGTTTCAGCCCAAATCAAAAGTATTTAAAACCTGAAAGGTAAGTGCTTCGAAATACCAAACGTTTCATACATATAGCCGTTGGTGGTAATGCTAATAAACTAACAGTAAAATTTTGAACAATTAAATAATTGCAAGGAGAATTACTTCTCTTTTTAAAAACAGGTAAAAGTAAATGGAAAAACAAATGGACATTCCGCAAAGCGGCAAGAAATGGTACGTAGGAAACCGATTTCTAAATGGGATTTTATTAGTATGCATGGTGCTTATTTTTGTCCCCGCTGCGGGGCAAAAGCCGGCCAAACCAACGTTGTATAAAGTGGTTTATACAACAAAAGACCATGTCGCTACACCTTATAGGGCTAAAACAGACGGTGATATAGTTGGCGAGGTGCTGACATCACAGGTTTATGAAGTTATTGACATTGAAGGTGATTGGGCAAAGATAAAGTACAAAGGTGGTGAATATTATCTCTGGAAAAAAAGGCTTGTAAAAGTGGATGCACCGGATATTGTTGCTTCACCCTGGGCGAAAGAATGGTTTTCGTACAACGGAGTTTATATAGGTAATGCCGGCGAGTGGAGCGGTGTGTCCGACGACTGGACAAAACCCGTAACTCGTGCCGAAATGGCACGTTTGCTTGTTGTAGATATTATGGAGACCATATATGGCAATTGGGCAGTCAAGTTTTCATTGGAAGGTGTAGTACAATCTAAAGAACAAGGATTTTTTACCGATACAAAAGATTTTTATTCGGACCGGTTGGCTTATTGGGGAATAATTCCCGGAGGGAAGTTTAACCCGGCAGGAACGCTTACCTACGATGAGATGACAACACTTATTTTAAAGCTAATGGCTTACGACTATAACCGCAATAAAAGGGGAAGCCAATTAACCAAAGCTGATATAGCGGGATTCGGTATTGGCGGAGACAAAGGAACAAATGCTAAATGCACAAAGGAACAGGCAAAAATGCTTTGCGACAAGGTTGTATTATGGAATAATGAGATGTCACGACTTATTGGAGCTAAGTCTGAAAAAAATAGTCGGAATACTGGTACTGTTTACATGTGCGATGGAATCTATACGATCAAAACCATGCTCGGTAAAAAACCCAATCAGCCACACCTTTTCGTTAATGAAGCGGGCAAAGTTGAACTGAGCAATTCCCAAAAACAGCAGTTCAAAATTACGTTCAAGAAGGGCGCTCTGAATATGAACAGGAGAGCTATGTCTTTATTCACCATTCAGACCATGGACGGTAAATACCTTGGAACATCGGGTACCCCAGTGAATGGCAGCCGCCTTATCGCCCAAAAGGAAGAGTTTTTGTGGTGGATTGAGTATGGACCATCAGAAGATTACCAATTCACCAATTTCATAGAAGACCCAAACAATTTTCATCAGATACTAAATGTGTCTGCTTGGGAAATTACAGACGGCACTCCTATCATCTCCTGGTTTTGGAAACACGGAATAGGATCAGACTCAAATAACTGCAAGTTCATTTTCGATAAAGTAAAGTAAGCACTAAAAATATATAAAAGACGATAAATGGGGCAGATACAGATGACAAAATATTTTAAAAATTACATTTTCGGCAATACTGCAAACTGTCTCGTCCTAAAATAGGTGGTTCTTCTTCAATTTAGTTGAAAACTCACATCTTCCCTTTTCTGGTTAATCAGTTGCAAATAGTAGATAATATTATTATTGTAAGATAAGTATCCGACATTAATTAAGCATCTAATAATCAATATAAAGGACTATCGTATGGAACCATCGTAATTGATTTACGCCATAAGCACCCAATAGATCTATTGGACAATAGAGCAAAAAGCAGCTCTCGCTCGTGGATGGAGAATAATAATCGAGTCAGTTTGGTTAATCGTGACCATTCCACCGAATACAGTTCTGCCATTCGGTCAATAGATCGTCCTATAATCAAGAAAATAGAAACAAGATCTCAATTAACTCCCATAAAATTGATATCATCCATTGTGAGACAGTCTATTTTCAGAAAGAATAGAAACCCTGAAGATGAGCAGCTTATTGAATTGTTGTCGAGATTCACGTGGTTTAACCAAATGTATTAAGCCTCCACTGCATTTTATGAACTCATCGCAGGTAGTGATCCAGATGCGTTAATCAAGTGGATGAGGAAATTCTGGAAGACTGAAGTAAATACGCTTAAATCATTTATTACTGGAATCAAGATGGATTTTAAAGCTGTTAAAAACACCATTAAATATAATGTAACAAATGGCATAACGGAAGGATTCGTAAATAAACTGAAAGTTGTCAAAAGGGTTATGTACGAAAGAGCAGGATTGGACTTGCTTAAAAAGAAAATGATTATGGAGAAGATTCTATTCAACTAAATTGAAGAAGAACCACAAAAATCAGGACGAAACAAATGAATTATATTTCAAGGCAATCAAAGAATTTCCAAACGAGAATTGAAATTATAGTGGTTCTACATCTTTTTAATCTTTAATGTATAATACTACAAAAAACAGTCAACACATTAATGTGTGTAAAACTGTGCGTAAGTTTCGCAACTTATTGATTTGCAACACACATTGCGGAGAGAAGGGGATTCGAACCCCTGATACGCTTTAGGCGTATACACGCTTTCCAGGCGTGCCTCTTCAACCACTCGAGCATCTCTCCATTATAAAATCTTGAAACCGAGTTTCAAAACAGGGCACAAAAATAAGGAAATTATTAGTCAAAATCAAATTCAATTGATTTTTCATTGCATCAAAGCAAGAAAAAATTAATAATGACATTACAAATTGGTTGTCTTAAAATTGTTTTTGATCTTTTCAAAGTTAAAAACTATTCAATTGCTCCTCTCACCATGGTCTCACCATCCTCTCACTATGGTCTCCCTCTTTTCCAATGCTCCTACCTCTAAATTTCCGATATCCTAAAGTCCTCAAACTATAATTCTCCAAATCAAACACACCATACATTAAAACCTTCCTCAGTTAAATTCTTTCCAATCAGTTATCCCAAAAAGGTCATTGGCATTTTTAGTAGTTATATCGGCAATAACTTGGTCCTTTACTTCATATATCTCGGCTAACTTACTAACTATCTTTGAGAGATAGGACGACTCATTACGCTTACCTCTATACGGCACGGGAGATAAATACGGGGAATCGGTCTCGAGTACTATCTTTTCTTTTGGACATTGTGGAAGTACTTTCGACAGACCTGAATTTTTGTAAGTCACAACACCATTTATGCCGACATAAAAGTTTTCAAGTGCTAATATAGAATCTAATTCTTCTACTGAACCACCAAAACTATGAAATACACCTCTTAATGATGATGGCCCTACTCTATTAATTGACTCAACACACTCAATAATTGCATTTCGCGAATGAATGGCGACTGGCAAATTGTTTTCTTTACTCCATTGTAATTGTGTTTCGAATGCCCTTATCTGTTCATTCTTTAATGATTGATCCCAATATAGATCTATACCAATCTCACCTACTGCAATATAATTGCGATTCCTTAATTCTTCATATATATATGAAAGCTGATTTTCCCACTCAGACGTCACACTGGTTGGGTGAAGTCCCATCATTGGAATGAAAAAATTGGGAACTGAATCCATAAGTTGCTTTAGTGGCTTAACTGATTCTTCATCTATATTAGGCAACAAAATGGTTTCTATACCTGCCTCTTTTGCTCGTTCTATAACACGCTCAATATCATCAACAAACTGATCGTCATATAAATGTGCGTGAGTATCTACTAATTTCATTAGAAATCTTCTCCTTTTCTTTTGTAATATACAATGCCGTATTCGATATTATTTTTAATCCGCTCTTCGTTCGGATAATCGAAATTGGCTTGCTCCACTTCTTCCCAAATTTCATATATCACTTTATCTACCACATCTCTGTAGTTTGAAATTTCTTCGAGATAATGAGTTGTGGTTTTTTGATATTGTTGCTGTACTTGATAACCTTCTTTGAATATCGAAAACATTACACTAAGCTTAGCTATTGATGGATTATAAATAGGTACACCGCCTTTTACGGTTCTACTATTTTCACCATCAATAATTCTTCTGCCCCACTCAAGCAATTGCTCGTTGGAAGCAAGTTCGGGAACTAACATATTACTATCTTGCAATCCATATAATCCAAGATGTTCTGATTTTATTTCTGAACGTATTACGCAAAAATATAGTACTTGGATAAAATGAGATAAGTACATTCTGCAGTTCTTTACTTTATGTTGAAAAGATTTATTTGCTTTCACCTGAGTGCTAAAAGCTTGCTGGTAAAGCTCGTACAATCTTTCAAACTTACTGAGGGTAGCCTTTGCCTCACTTAATGTCTTCGCAGAAATAGCCATCTCTCTGAAATCAGTATTGCTACATTTTTCAATTGCTGTTTTCAGAGCTTTAATGCGAGCTGCATCTGTATTTGGTATTCTGCGATAAGGCATATCTTATTTCTCTCGATATGTAAGTGTTTCTGAAATAGTTATTAACTCCTTTTTTCTTTCGTCAGAAACCTGAACCTTAGATAAATAATCTAATCCCTCCAGGTAGTATCTCTCTATTGCTTTCGCGGATATTTGTTTTAAATTCAATTCATCATAGATATTCTTAACAACGTTAATCTTCTGTTCTGGATCATAGTCAACGGCATTAATCCATTTTACCAGTTGTTCTTTTTGTGCTGGATTAGCCCTCTCTAATGCATTTATTAACAAGAATGTTTTCTTATTACAGAGAATATCTCCACCAATATTTTTACCAAAAACGTGAGAGTTTCCATACACATCCAACAAATCATCTTTTATTTGATACGCTAACCCCATTTTTATTCCAAAATCGTATAAAAGATTTGCATCATCTTCTGGGGCATCAACAACTATTGCACCAAGTTTTAATGAACAAGCAATAAGTACAGCTGTTTTAAGTCTTACCATTTCAAGATACTCTGCCTCTGTAACATCCAGTCTGTTTTCGAAATCCATATCGTACTGCTGACCTTCACAGACTTCAATAGCCGTACTTGAGAATAAATTCAACACATTTGACAATACATCCTTTGGTGCTTTTGCAATAAACTGATAAGCAACAATTTGCATAGCATCACCAGATAATATTGCAACATTATCGTTCCATTTTTTATGTACTGTCAATTTACCACGACGCCTATCAGCTCGATCCATAAGATCATCATGTAAGAGACTGAAATTGTGAAATATTTCTACTCCCAAAGCAACAGGCATTACCTGAGACATATCTTCTTTATATAAATTAGCAGACATTAGAGTAAGTAATGGCCTTAATCTTTTCCCTCCCAATGATAAAATATAATGAATCGGGTTATATAAATTTGAAGGTGAGCCATCCATGGAAATAGCTTTTACAGCTTCGTTAATTAAATCCTCAAGTTCTGATGCTTTATAAATCATACTAATTTGTTTATGTTTGAATAAATTAATTCGTTAGTTGATACGAAAATCAATTGGTAAAAATATTTGAACGCGAACAGCAACCCCATTATTTTTTCCGGGAATCCATTTTGGCATCTCTTTTATTACCCTAATAGCTTCCTCATCTAAAAGAGAATCGACACCCTCAACTACTTGAACATGTGAAATACTACCATCTGTTTCTACAATAAAACTGCATAAAACAAATCCCCCAACCCCTTTATTTTCAGCCGAAATAGGATATTTTAAAGTCTTGTTGAGATATTGAATAAATGAATATTGACTTCCCGGAAACTGTGGAAGCTCATCCACTTTTATATATAATTCACTTTCTACTTCAACTTCATTCTCTTTTTGCGTAATCGGATTGATTACTGTATCTTCTGTTCCATTTTGTCCTCCTTCAATAACTTCCGAAGTTATATCCTCTATTTGTGGTAAGTTATCAGAGTATATTTTTTTAGTAACTTCTGTCTGTATTTTTTCAAGATTGATCTTATTATTAATCGGTGGAGGCAATATTGGTTGTGAAATATCTTCTGGTATTTCTGGAGCGGCAAGTTCTATTTCTGATAATTCAGTCACTTGAGTCATTAGCTCTTTTAAATTTTGCTGATTATGATACGATGAATAAAAATAGAACAAAATCATCAGTACACAAAAAGGAACAACTACGATAAAGAAAGCCCACAAATGACGCTTTCCAGAAGATTCTCTTAACCGATAAGCGCCATAACTTTTATTTTTACCTTCAAAAACAATGTCTATCCATTTATGGGACATTAAATTCATTCCCTTTGCCATTTACATATTAGAAGTTTACAAAAGCACGTTTATTATAAACTAATTGGAAATTAATCAAGCATAACCATATAAAATAGTTTTAGCCTTTCCATTTTGGTTTATTTAAATTGCCAAAGTCTGATAATCTGTCAAAAATACTCTTTTTTTTATTCAACTGCCCAATAGGATCATGAAAACATAAAAAAAAGACGTAAAGGAATGTTATTATCTTATCTGATTACAATTATATTTGTAATCATCAACTATTCTTTAATTTATAAATATCTCTTAGATTTCTTCCGTAACCTTCATAATCCAATCCATACCCAACAATAAAATCATCAGGAATCTCAAGTGCTATGTAATCTAATTTAATATCATGAATTAATGAATCCGGCTTAAATAGTAATGTTGAAATCATGATTTCTTTTGTGCGCCTCTTATTTAATTGACTTAGAAGCGATTTCATCGTGTTACCCGTATCGACAATATCTTCGACAATCACAACAGTGCGTCCTTCTATATTATCATTTAAGCCAAGCACTTCATGTATTTTTCCCGTAGAAGATGTGCCATGATATGAAGACAAACGAACAAAAGTTATTTCAGATGGGATAGTAACATATTTCATTAATTCACCGGCAAACATAAACGATCCATTGAGTACTACTATGAACATTGGATTTAAATCTTTTAAATCACTGTTCATTTTAGCAGCTATTCGTCTAATATTTGCTTCTATGATTTCAGAATCAATAAACAATTCGAACTCTTTGTCCTTTATAACTATATTCTTCATAAGGAATGAATTTAAATAAAGTACAAATTTACAATATTTTTATAAATATATCAATGCAGGGATTCTTTCAAAAAAAAGAGGCTGTCTCAAAAGATTGACAGCCTCTTTTTTTTTCATTCAATTTTCT
>ENA-UOOR01002088-UOOR01002088.1-fermentation-metagenome-genome-assembly--contig:-NODE-2088-length-21312-cov-5.787176_pt1 | contig 21312 bp, 16 predicted proteins | sample MGYA00245780_ERZ724029 | MGnify/ENA primary metagenome ERZ724029 (study PRJEB28704, sample SAMN03018315) | fermentation metagenome | biome: anthropogenic terrestrial biome; feature: soil; material... | reverse complement strand
ATTTTCAAAACAAAGATACTATAATAACTATAAACAAACAAATAATATCTATTAAATAAACAGTTGTTATACAATGGTATTACGGTGTTTTATTACTCTTTTATTATCTGCATAATTTGCGTATTTTTTTGACTGGCAGTCAAAAGGTCATCGGTTCGATTCCGATATTCTCCACAACCTGAGTCACAGTACATTAATTACACGAGGGATTTCTTAAGAGAGACGGCTATTATTGCTATTTCATTAGGAAGTCCCTTTTTTATTATCCATTAGGGAGGCTCAACCTAAAGATTCAGGATTCACGAAGTTCGTCATTGTATGTTTCGATTTGTTTTCAAAAGTTTGTACATTTTCATAGCAAACCGTACATTTTTTCATCCGATGATTGACAGACAGTACCCCCATTGTTTTTTTGTTTGCGGGAGAAGCGGGAGGGATAAACAGGCCTTCTACTATATATGGATTGTTCACGTTTCCGAGATTGGTAACACTATATCCGTTTCTTTTTGCATAGCCGAGTATGAGTGACCCGACAAATTTTCCCGCTTTGCTTTTAAAATTCCCCATTGTAGAAATAGCAGCGGCATCAATCAATCCGGGATGAAGGCGAAAATAGCAGGCAAGTATCATCATCTGTCTTTGCTTATTATTTAAGTTTCGCTTAATCTTCTTTGCAACCATTTCCGCTTTTTGTATTAGGGTCTTCGATTTAGAAGCATCTTTAATACTTATTGCTGTCGCATAATTACCAAGAGCCCCCTTGTGATAACCACTAACCTGTTCCCGAATGTCAACAGCAATAACCACCCGGTCAATTTGCTCTTTACACATCATTTCAGCCACAAGATAATCATTGAGCGAAATACCGTGTTTCCGACAGAGGCTCAATAACCCGTTGACCTTTTCCTTTTCCCATGTTTCAGTTTCATACGTTATAGGGTTATTATGAATAAAATCTTTCTCAAAACGCTGATATTCGGTATAATTTACCGTATGTTTCTCCTTCTGCCAATAATGATTCGCTTTGTTGATAATCATTTTACTTATCAGTGGCAAATCGCTGCCCACCGGTAAATCATGTATGGAACCAATCAACTGTACACCTATATAGTTGGGCGCATTTCCCGAAACGTAGCAATCGGTAAATTCGCACATAAGTCCAAGAATACTCCGCCCGTCCCCCAACAGGTGATGAGCGATAAATAAAATCTCAAAATCATTTTTCGCCGGAAAAACAACGACCTTTAATAAACACTCCTGAAAAACATTCCACCCACCTTCTGTGAGCGCCTGATAATCATTGTCCCATAAGTTACAATCCTGTTTTTCAATAATTGGAACTTGCATTTCAGAAAAATATTCGTAGAATAATTTTCTTGTTGTGTGCTCTGTTTTAATGAGACTTTTCAAAAAAGGATGTGCATTTGCAAGAAAATCTAATGTCCGTCTCACTTTAGAAAAATTATATCCTACAGCTATCTTTGCCTTAATTCCAAAGTGCATGTTGGGACACATGAAATGCGCCCTTTCAGTAATTATATATTGCTTTTCACTCATTTTTCCGCCTCTATTTTTACCTCTGCTTTACTCTCGACACCAAAGATACAAACTTTTGGCATAAGTGTTAATGCTATGAATGGAAAACATTTAGTGAAGATGCCGGTTTTATCATAAGCAAAATCAATTTGGAGAACTCACGCTTTTCATTTACTTTTGCACCATCATTTGGGGGATTAGCTCAGTTGGCTAGAGCGTTTGGTTCGCATCCAAAAGGTCGTCGGTTCGAGTCCGATATTCTCCACCCCCACTCCTTTCGATAAAAGTATTAAGACTTCTTTCTATTGAAAAAGTCAAGTCTTTCCATAAAATACGAGATACTCAACTTAAAAATAAGCCTGTACAACAATCATCAAAAACATTCTTACACAAATAATACACGACCATTTAATGAGGCATATTTACCCACGAATAATTCAGAATAATAAGTTGCATGTAAAAAAGAATGTTTAATTTTGTGCCGGAATGAAGCATTTAAATAACATACTACGTGTTCCTTTTTTCCGTACATATTACGAGCGAACAATGTGTCCGGAAAGTTATAAGTATAAGTTACGTCGATGAAAGGATAACAATATAGATAAAAATCCATAACTAAAAGCCCGGGCATTTATTTGTCCGGGCTTTCAATTTTTAAACGAAATACATATATCTAAAAAGATATGTTTCAAAAGAATATACCTATACATCAATTAGAGAGTCTGAATATACTGGCTATCGAAAAAATGGAGCAATGCGATACCCTTAATTTTGAAGGATTGCATCGACATAATTTTTATGAAATTCTGTTTTTTACGGAAATTTCCGAAAATGATACTCATTCAATCGATTTTGTAGAGTATCCCTTGTCCATTCATACTTTTTACATATTGAAGCCGGGGCAAGCCTATAAATTGAATTATAACCAGCAGAAAGGCTTCCTGATAGCAATATCTCCTGATTTCTTTACTTCTTCAGACTTTAAGTTATTTACTTCGGAAATATTCCCCAATGTAATAACTTATAATGACGATAAGGAAGAGATGAATCTGGCGATCCGGCTTATTGAACTAATGTATTATGAATATATGCATAAAAAAAGAGAGAGATTGCTTTACTCTTTCCTCAATTCTCTTATTTTAATATTGGAAATATCAGGTAAACATTTGTATTACAAAGGAGAATACGATGAGCGAATCTATCTTTTATTTAATTTGATTGAAGATTCTTATAAAACATCTCAGAATGTAGATTTCTATGCTCACCAACTGGGTGTAAGTCAAAAGACATTAAATAGGCTTTGCACCAAATATATAGGACAAACGATAAAACAAATTATACAAGAACGTATATTTCTGGAAGCGCAGCGGAAAATAGTTTCCGATGAACTATCTTTCCAAGAAATAGCCTACGAATTAGGTTTTAAAGAAGCATCTTATTTTACTCGTTTTTTTAAAATCAAAAGTGGAAAAACACCGGAAGAGTTCAGAAATTCATTTCATAGAGACAACGATTAATCCCTATGAGACTACAAATTGCATCCAGACATTCCCCGATAAAAATCAATCCGTCTTTTTGCGAATTAGGGATGTATATAATTGATCACTTTAAAAAGTTCGTACTCTTCAAACGTTTGCTCAATCGACGTAAAATCCAATGAGCTATACTTTGTGTTTCTAAAAGACTTATGCATTTCCAAATGCGCTTTACTCGTCTGCCATTTTTTTAAAGACTCCTTATTTTCCCAATAACTGACCACCTTTATTTTGTCAAAATATCTATCCGATTTATCTAACAATATTTCTGTACGAATAAACCCATTTGCACTTTCCATTAAAGATGGTTCCGAAAACATGTCGATAACAAGATTTGAAACATCTTTTTCCGCTTTAATATCACGATATACTATATACATATTTTTATTTTAAAATCATCTTTCAGGAATAACCTTTTGAATAAAATGCTGTAAGAGGATTTTTTCAGCGATAGAAGCAAAGAATTGGCAACCGCACCTATTTCTGCATTTTACACTGTATTTCCTCAAAACGACTCGATACAAAATTAGTGATTTTATTTCGGATTCTAAATAAAATGCATCCATAATCTTTCTATATATTCTCTTTCAGCCGCCGCCACTGTTTGGAATGAACAAGCAAAAGAATCGCCGCCAAAATTGCCGCCATCAGAGACGCAACCGGTAAATTGAGCCAAAGTCCGTCCAGTCCGAGGGAACGGAGAGAAAAAAGAACGATGAGAGGAAAAACCAACGCTATGCTAAGGGATATAATCGTTGCATAACCGGCCATTCCTATTGCCGACAGATAGCTTTGCGTAGCCAAAGATATCCAACGCGTCAGATAGGCGAAGACAAACAATGACAATGCGTGCACCGACAGGGCAATCAGCGCAGTGTCATCCGATTTCACAAAAATACCGACGATAGGCTCTCTTAGTAAAAGTATAATGGCTGTCATCACTATCGATAAAACGCCGCAAATAGCAAAGCATCTGCGCTCTATCTGCCAGATACGACTGTAATTTTGAGCTCCGTAATTGTATCCGATCGCCGGCTGCAAAGAATCACAAAGCCCATAAAGGATCGGCAGCACCAAACTATCCGTATACATCAGCACACCATAAGCCGATACGGCGGTGGCTCCACCTAAGCGCAACAAGAACACATTAATGATAATCGAAGTTACCCGTCCGGCAATATTATTGAGAAAAGTAGGGGCACCATTTGCAAAAATGCTCATCAGTATTGTACGGTCAAACCGGGGCTTTACAAATCGAAGCTGCATTTTACCTCGCATGAATGGCTTAAATGCAAAAGCGACGCAAAGGAGCAAACCGATGCAGGTTGAAAGGGATGCGCCTTCGATGCCCATCTTGAAAACCAATAGAAACACGATTTCCAATCCGGCGCTGACGAACGACAGCAGTATATTAAGAAACATGCTATACTTTACTCTGCCACAGATGCGCAGGTAATTGTCTACCGCAAACATAATGGTTGTAACCGGAGAACAAACGGAGTAAATGCGCAAATACTGTGCAGACATGGCCACGATTTCTTCGTCAGCGCCCATAAGACGCACTAAATGTTCAGCGGAAAAAAACAAGACTCCGCCGAGAATAGTCCCCAATCCCACGATGAGCAGGCAGGCGCTCGAAAAAATCTCACTGGCTGTTTTTTCATCTTTCTCTCCCAACTTAATGGCGATCGGCACCGATGACCCAACACCGACCAGATCGGCGATTGAAAAGTTGATAATGACAAGCGGCATAACAAGATTCACCGCAGCAAAGGCAGCGGATCCCAAAACTTTCCCGACGATGGCTCCATCAATGATTTGATAGAGCGCCGATACCAGCATACTGATAACGCCCGGAACCGCGACGATGGTAAATAATTTAGCCATCGAGGTTTTTTCGTATAAAACTTTATAGTCCATAATCCTCACACGCTCTCTATAACTCACTTACCGCTTAGCGTATGCGACATCGATTTGAGCAGCCCCGATACCGGAATGGCAATATCTTTAATTACAGTCTTCGAGGTATTTATGCAAAGGGTATAATTCTCTTTTTCTCCCCATTTCCGGTTTGTGAAGAATTGGTAGTATCGGCCTCTATCATTATTGATGGCTTTAATGCGGGCTTTCATTCTGGCATCGGATAACTGTTCGTTCTCCGGCGCTCTTTGACGGCAACGTTGCAGTCGGGAATCCATGTCTGCATACACAAATATGTTGAATGAATTATATTCCCGGAGAATATAGTCGGCTCCGCGACCAATGATCACACAATCGCTTTTTGACGCCAGTTCTTTAATAATATTACTTTGTTCAATATAGGCCTTCAAACTGAAGTCAAGTTGAGGAGTGAAAGCAGCCGTAAGTGTTTGGCCGATAGTAATCGGATAGTAGGTAACAGGACGCTTTTCTATGATGCTGTTCACATATTCTTCCGCCAGGCCGCTTCTTTGGGCGATCCCGGCGATAATCTCCTGATCATAATAGGCAATTCCGAGTATCTCAGCCAAACGTTTGCCAAGTTCGCGTCCTCCGCTGCCAAACTCGCGGCTGATGGTAATAATCATATTATTTTTTACGTTTATGTATCCCTATCAACAAACTATCATTGCTCGTAGCGTTGAAAAAAACAAAACCCAATTTTCGCAGATGTGTCTCTGTAAGTTCTTGTCTGAAACTAATTGTCCGGACCTCAAATACGTTCTCAAGAATTTTTGAATATCTCAATTGTTCCACCTTGGAAACAATTCCGGTTCTGAATAATTCAATAATATTAAAAACATCTTCTTCGGAAAGCTTCCATACCTGAGCTTCGGTCAGATTTTTTAATATGTGTAAATATTCCAAATTCATAGCTGACTCTGTAATAGATATTTATTGAAATAAAAACTATGATTCTTTTAATATAAGTCGGGAAAGACTTTTATAATGTATCTATTTAAAAACAAAATAATTACAGCACATCAAATGTATAATTGACATAAAGTGCACATACCGATTACGATATAAAGAGAAAAAAACACGCTTGTTTTATAAATACAAAAATACTTCTTCATAAAAATAGACCTATTATTATAGCGAATACAAATTTACGGACTTATAAACCCGCATAGCTTATACAAAATAGACTTTATCTGGCATGTTTTAGACAAATAGGTATAAGCTTTTGAAATAGTGCCCGTAAACATCAAAAATTGTGTTCTGAAAAGCTATCCGTAGCGGACGGCTTTTGCATTTATTACAGATAAACTCTTTTTTCTATCCATAGAACTGGTCAATCTTTCGTATTTTTGCCCCCCGTTTATGACAGGTGTAAATATGAAGCCCGATAAAGAAATTTTTGAGAATCATAATTTGGATAAATTCACAATCGAACTATTCAAATTGGAAGATATGAATGAATCACTCTTTCAAAACCACAAACGATATGATTTTCATCAAGTAATATGGTTTACGGAAAGTAGTGGAAATAACTCTTTCTTTATAGATTTTAATGAATTTACGATAAAAGAGGACCGGATTGTTGTAATATTTCCCGGACAGATGACTAAAATGGATATTCAGGGCAAGAAGGGATTTCTATTTGCCATACATAACGATATCTTTTTCAGTATAAATCAAAACATAAATTCCGATTACCTGAATGGATATTTCTCAAATGTATTTATATCTCTGAACAATCAGGAAAAGAGGATATTGCAATTTTTGATGATTCTGATTTTACAGGAATATAAAGGATTAAATAGAGTCGTATTAATGGAAAGTTATCTGCAATCGTTTTTATTTCATCTCTCCTCCTTTTTAAAGGAAGATACCCTTACCCGAAATAAAAATGATCTTCTCTTTGCTCATTTCATCCAATTAAGCGATAAATACTTTATTAATAAGCGTGAAGTGAATTTTTATGCGCAAGAATTGTCGGTAACGCCAAAAAAGCTAAACGAACTGGTAAAAACCATGACAGGACTGACGTCCAAGCAGTTCCTGGAAAAACGTCTTATTTTGGAAATAAAAGAAGAGATTATTCGAGGAAAAAAGAATCTGAAAGAAATATCATTTGATTTAGGATTTAGTGAACCGTCGTATTTTACCCGTTTTTTTAAACAACAAACATCCATGTCTCCAAAAGAATTTATAGAAGGCCTCTCTGTTTTTTTATCCAACTAATCGGACGAAAAGTATAAGCGCTATGCCTGTTGAACGCTCTACCTTTGCGCGAAAAAAAAATGAAAGGTTTAGGTTTATCACAATGGGGCATAATCATTATTTTATCTTTTCTTACAGCTTTGGAACCGCTGAGTACCGATTTGTATTTACCTGGTTTTATAGCTATTTCGGAAACCTTTAATGTTTCTGTTGCCTCCGTCCAGATATCACTGTCAACATTTCTGGGAGGGTTTGCGCTTGGTCAATTATTTTGGGGACCTTTGGCCGACAGGTTTGGAAGAAAAAAGCCGATCTTACTCTCTCTTCTTATTTTCATTCTTGCTTCCCTGGCATGCGCTCATGTTAAGACAATAGAACAATTATGGGGCGTACGCTTTATCCAGGCTATCGGAGGATGTGGAGGAGTGGTAATTTCCCGTTCCATTATAACCGATTATTTTAAGAAAGATCAGACCTTAAAGATGTTTAGCATATTGGCGATGATAATGGGGATTGCTCCCATTATAGCTCCATCATTGGGCAATATTATTTTAAAATTCCTTAGTTGGAGAGGCTTATTTGGAATATTGGCTATCTTTGGGGCATTGTTCTTTGTACTTACGTTATTTTTCTTGCCTGAAACAAATAAAAATCCTGTAAAGTCAGAGACTAACGTCCTAAAAGGCTATTTAAGTATCCTGAAAGTACGGAAATTCTTTATTTATTCATTGGTTGCAGGTATCGCAAATGGGATTTTAATGATTTATACCTCTACCGGACCTTTTTTAATATTGGAAATAGCGGGTCTTTCCAAAGATATGTTCAGTTTGATCTTCGCTATAAATGCGGTTGGGTTGATGATTGGTTCATCCATAATAAGCTTCTTGCAGAAATATATTGTCCCAAAAAAAATAGTAAAATACACCCTCTTTATCATGACTCTTGCCAGCGTGGTAATGCTAATAATAATATCTATGGATATTTCCAAGAGCCTAATTTTGAGTGTATTTTTTATTTATCTTTTTACGATCGTCTTTTCTATCGGTATTTTATTCCCGACAACAACAGATTTAGCAATAACTCCATTCTCCGGCAGTAGCGGTACGGCATCATCGTTGTTCGGGGCAATCCAAATTGCAACCGCTTTTGTCTGTACGCTTATTTCCAGTCTTATGATGGACGGAACGATTCTTACTATTGGAATTGAATTTTTCTTGTGCTGCGTAGTCGGATTCGTGGTACTTTTTGCTAAGATAAAAAATTGATTTCGATTGAGCAACGCTTGCGCCGGCAACAGCCTCCTCCTTGACCCGTCGCTTGCGTTTCGCCGTTTTCGCCCAATCAATGGATATTAAAAGAATGTGGAAACGACAAAACCTATCCGATCCGTCATAATTTTGGCACTGTTCGGGATCAGTTGAAACGTCTGTTGGAACCCACAATCCCCGAAGAGTCGATTTCGGGTTTGAAAAATCAAGGCCTTTCTTGAAGATACAAAAAAACAAAGCCGCCTTTTATAGAAAATGGCGGCTTCATTTTTTGAATATCGAGAATCTTTTATTTTCCGTTTACTTTGTTGTCGATCGTTATACTTTTTGAGTTCACGTCATAGACATACGTTCCGGAATAGGACGGGCAGCAATGGGCATCATCTTCGGCATAAAGACTGTAAGCGCCTTTCACACCGTTTTCATATCCGGTAATGGTGGTTGTTTCGTCCAGAAAATTGTTCGAAACCGATTTGAATGTCTTGTCGGATTCTTTCAACTTGTTGTATTCGGCTAAAATTGCATTTTTTACTTCAGTCGTCAATGCGTCATTTATTTTATATGAGTCTCCGTCAGAATAAACCAATCGGGCATACGTTGGAGTTCCTCCGTTATGGCCGCTGCAATTTTCACTCATAAAATAAATTAAAAGGTCTTGTTTGCCATCGCCATTGACATCAGCCTTTTGCGATCCGTAAGCATTTTCATCGGCAGGCAAGCCGTTTTCCTGATTCGGATTCTGATTGCTCCAGCTTGCGAGATCTCCCGTGCAAGGCTGTCCGATCTGTTTGGCATCGAGCAATTCTTGTTTCCATTTTGTGATTTCGGCCTTAGCATCAAGCTCCTGTACCAGAGCTTGCGATTCGGTCGTTTGATTTGATTTTGAATTCCCTTTACAAGAGAATAAGACAATGATTCCCATTAAGGGTAGAAGCTGTAAAAATAGTTTTTTCATTTCAACTCAATTTTTAATAGTTTGTTGTTCTGTTAATCTTACGTCACAAAATTAGTAAATTAGTGGATAGGCGGTGTGTCGTCACCTATAATTAATATTAAAAGCAACACTCCTCTGATCTCCTGTGGAATAATTTCTATTCTTTTTCTCCGAATTCCGTTTGTCGGCTGTCTACTTCTTTCAATTTCAAAATATTATATTTCTTAAGTCAATTCCTATCCGGGTATGCCATATGAAGGAAAAGGGCTATTCTCCTCCCCCATTTAAACACCGGAATTTCATTCTGAATGTAATAAAATTTGTATCTTTGTCCATAATTGGACTATTTAATATTGACAACTCTCCAAAATTAGTTTATAGGTTATTTTGTAAACGAATAAAATAATTACGAGAAGAATCGAAAATGTTTCAAAGACAATTAGCCGCTGCTTTAGTTATTGACATCCCTATGTATAGTAGATCATCAGGCGGAGCGAGAGCAAGTACTTTTAATTGTTCAATTTCTCGATGCTGATGAAAATAAACTGTTAGCATTATAGCTTGCCGACAAAGTTGTTGAAGTTTTATAAACTGACACTGATCAGACATCAGATGTTTTCGAAATCGCAAATAGGACTTTTAACAAAAAATTATTCATTACATAATATATGCAGAATCTTTTAGATGACCTCGCGACACTTTTAGCAAAAGACCAACGTTTTGTTATAGACGGTAAACTGCTTAAAAACAAAATTATTGAGAGTTCTTTAAATCTCGATCCCGATTTGCTGAAACTATTGTTACAGAACGAAACAATAAAAAAACACTTTTTCCAACAAGTCGGCGACTTCCTTGTTTTCGATAAAATCAAATTTCAAAAGTTTGTGTCGAACAAGCAATTTTTGCCCGACTCATACACGGCATTCAAAAACAAAATTGGATTAACCTCGGGCGGGGACTTCATTTCCGACAAAAAAGAAGTTGTTTTATCTTGGCCGTATAAAGATTGCGTCCTTGAAGGAGGACAAACCAAAGAAGACCAAAAATATTCCGAAATCTTTTGGAACGAAACTCTTGCCCCCGATGAAATTGACCGCCTTCTATCGCCTAAGGTTTTTACCAATTTCAAACGTTACACAAAAAACGGGGAAGAAGAAGTTAACGCCCTTTCAGATACTGAAAACTACATCATCAAAGGCAATAACCTGTTAGCCCTCCATTCCCTCGCTCATATCAAAGCATTCAAAGGAAAGATCAAACTCATTTATATCGATCCGCCATACAATACCGGTAATGACGGATTTAACTACAACGACTCCTTTAATTATTCCTCTTGGCTTACTTTTATGAACAATAGAATAAGTATAGCAAAAGAGCTACTCTCAAAGGATGGTTCTTTGTGGATAAATATAGATGACAAAATGAGCCATTATTTAAAAGTCCTTTGTGATGAAATTTTCGGTATCGATAATTTTGTGATAAATTTTATTTGGCAAAAAAAATATTCCCCGGCAAATGATGCCAAATGGTTTAGCGATACCCACGATCATATTTTAGTTTTTGCAAAGGATAAAAAATCTTTTGTTCCCAATTTGTTACCGAGAACAGAAGGAATGAATAAACGTTATTCAAATCCAGATAATGACTATAGAGGCGCTTGGAAACCGGGTGGTTTTTCTGTAAAAACGTATTCGAAAGATTACGATTATCCTATCGAAACGCCATCAGGAAAGATTGTTTATCCTCCCAAAGGTAGTTGTTGGCAAACATCGAAAGAAAATTATTTTAAAAAATTAAATGATAATCGAATCTATTTCGGACCAAACGGCGACAGTAAGCCTCAGCTTAAACAATTTCTTTCTGAAGTTCAGCAAGGTGTGGTTGCTAAAAGCATTTGGACTTATGATGAAGTTGGACACAATCAGATTTCAAGAAGTGAAATAGTCAAATTATTTGGAGATTTTCTTTTTGCAACACCTAAACCGGAAAAGTTGATGAAACGTATTATTGAGTTATCTACAAAAGAAAATGATATCGTTCTTGATTTCTTTTCAGGTAGCGGAACAACCGTTGCTGTCGCACACAAAATGAATAGAAGATATATCGGTATAGAACAAATGAATTATATAGAAACTGTTATCGTTGAAAGATTGAAAAAAGTCATTGATGGTGAAAAGGGAGGTATATCTACAGAGGTAAACTGGAATGGGGGTGGAAGTTTTATGTATATGGAAATGTTAGAATCATCGCCCTTCCATTTGCTTGACATTAAAAATATGAACGAAAGCGAATTAACAAAGTTGTTTTTTTCCATATCGCATTCAGACATCATGAAATATTCTGTCAGCAGTATTAGCGATGCCGACTTTCATAGCCTGACATTTCCGGAAAAACAAAAGATTATTTTAGAAATTATCGACAAAAATCAATTATATGTACCGCTCTCCGAGATAAAAGACAGCTCTTATCCGGTAGACCCTCATACTGTTGAACTTAATAATATATTATACGACTTATAAAACAGACACAAATGATGACGGTCAGTGATGCATTTACTTTGCCTTTGGATAATTCGATAAAAAATAAAACAGCCGTAAATACAATTAAGAAATATAATTTCACTTCTAAATCTCTAATGTATAATCGCACTCCTGTAGAGCTTTTGGACAATCTGTATATGGGAGATCTCGCAAAAAATGCCCTTTTCTCGTATCTGAAAACTCAATGTCGTGTTGATCTAATAGATTACGATGAAAGTAGAACTGATGGATTTGAAAATCCTGATCCGGGCTGGGATTTTTTAGTTGGCAATCGAAAAGTGAAAGTTGAAGTCAAGTCTTCAACTCCGCCGAATGGGGAAGATTATCAATCTATAATAGATAAAAGGGATATAAAAATAACGGCCAGTCACGATAAAGGGCGTACTTGGATACCAGTTGAAGATATTGAAAGCGACATTCACGTACAAATATATTTTTATGCCAAACCTTATAAAAAAGGGTATAATAATTTTGATGAACTCTCTGATGTTTTAAATCGTGATAATTCAAAAATTCACGATATCATCGACAGTCGTAAATATAATAGCCCTCTATTTTTTGGTTGTAATACAAAGAAAAATATCATACATTTTGCCAAGACCCTAAGCCCCAATACTTGGACATTCAGTTGGACTAATAGGATTTATTGGGATTGTCCCATAAACAAGTCTTTTACATTACCCCAGCTTATAGACCTTATAAATAAACTTTAGAATGAATAGTCTCAATAAAACATTCGACGCTGTCCTTGACATCTACGGACAAGACTTTTACAGAAATCTTGTTCCGAATAGTCTTGTTTCAAATCTAAAACGGTCATTCGATATACGCCCCTATCAGCAAGACGCTTTCGGACGTTTCATTTTTTATTGGGAGCAATACGCCAATCGTCCCAAGGGAGTACCCACGCAGTTACTTTACCATATGGCTACCGGCAGTGGAAAAACTCTCATTATGGCTGGACTCATTCTCTATTTATATGAAAAAGGCTACCGCCATTTTTTGTTTTTTGTCAACAGCACAAACATCATCGAAAAAACGAAAGACAATTTTTTAAATACACTCAGTAGCAAATACCTTTTTGCAGAAAATATCTCTTTTTCCGATAACCAAGTTTCAATTCGGGAAGTCGAAAATTTCCAAAACGCCCTATCGGACGATATAAATATTTCATTCAACACTGTACAGGGATTGCATTCAAAATTAAATACGCCTCGTGAAAACGCCCTCACTTACGATGATTTTGAAAGCAATAAAATGGTGCTTATTTCCGACGAAGCCCACCACATCAATGCCGAAACCAAAAAAGGCAAAGACCTTTCGACCGACGATATTGAAAACATCGCCAGTTGGGAAGCAACCATTACGCGCATTTTCAATGCGAATCCCGAAAACGTAATGTTGGAATTTACGGCAACGGCCGATTTAAGCAACCCCGATATCGCCCGGAAATACGACCACAAATTGTTGTTCGATTACCCCTTGCGCCAATTCCGTGCCGATGGTTATTCAAAGGATGTTCAAACATTGCAGGCAGACTTGCCGTCTTTCGATAGAGCCTTGCAAGCCATCCTTCTTAGTCAATATCGACGTAAATTATTTGAGAAACAGGGGTTGTTCATTAAGCCTGTTATTCTGTTCAAATCAAAAACAATCAAAGAAAGCAACGTTTTTCAAGAAGAATTTACCAAACAGTTAAAAACGCTATCGGTTGATACGTTGGAACGTCTGAAACAACATAATACGGACACGATTATCAAAAAAGTTTTTGATTACTGCACGCTAAACAACATATCGCTCGACAACTTAATTGAAGAAATAAAAGTTGATTTCGACGAAGATAAACAAATTTCCGTAAACAGTAAGGATGAAAGCGAAACAAAACAAATTGCCATTAACACGCTGGAAGACGAAGACAACCCATATCGAGCCATTTTTGCAGTGGATAAATTAAATGAAGGTTGGGACGTACTTAACCTGTTTGATATTGTCCGCTTATACAATATTCGCGACGCAAAAAAAAGCATTCCGGGTAAAACCACCATGCAGGAAGCTCAATTAATCGGACGCGGTGCTCGTTACTGTCCGTTTCAGTTAGACGAGAACCAACCGCTTTATAGGCGTAAATTCGATAAAGACGAAGCAAATGAAATGCGTATCTGCGAAGAACTTTATTATCACGCCTCATACAATCCACGCTATATTCAAGAATTGAATACCGCATTGATTGAAATTGGCATTAAACCACCCAAAACAGTTCAAAGAGAATTAAACATTAAACACAGTTTTGCTCAGACAAACTTTTACAAAAGTGGATTTATATTCAAAAACGAACAAAAGAAATATAACCGGGAAGATATTTTTTCTCTTAATCGTTCTATCATAGAACATACGCACGAAGTAAAATTGCAGACAGGCATCGTGAAGCAAAAAAAGGCTTTTGAAGATGAACCTATTTCTGAAACAAAAGTTGAGACTAAGAACAAAGAATATCAGCTTCTTGATTTTGGCGAGCGCATTATTCGGAAAGCGCTTAATAAACTTGATTTTTACAGATTCAACAATCTTCAAAAACACCTGCCGAACTTGCAGTCAATCAAAGAATTTATCAATTCCGAGAATTATCTTGCAAAAATTAAAATCAATGTCAAAGGCATTAAATCCGAAATTGAGAATCTGACGCCGCAACAAAAACTGGATATTGCGATAGACGTTTTGGATAGCGTTTCTTTAACCATTGGTTCTGATAAAGTAGAATTTAAAGGTACGAAAGAATTTAAACCATTTATGATGAAAGATATTATCAAAAACAAAACCTTAAACTTTGCTTTGGACGATGACATTTCCGATAAAGAAACAGGACGTTCAATGCTGAATGCAACCGAGACCAATTATCCGCTCGATTTAACTTCACGCGATTGGTACGCCCAAACAGACTGTTTCGGAACATCAGAAGAAAAAGCACTCATTCAGTATATTGATAGCATCTATGAAAATCTCAGACAGTTATACGATGACATCTATCTTGTAAGAAACGAACGCCACTTCAAAATCTTTACTTTTGATGATGGTCGTCCTTTTGAGCCCGATTTCGTTCTATTCTTATTTTGCAAAAAAGAAAATTTAATTTGCCAATATCAAATTTTCATAGAACCAAAAGGCGCGCATTTAATTTTACAAGACGAATGGAAACAAGACTTTTTGCTCCAAATCCGTAAACTTGCTAAAATAGAACAACTTTGGCAAGGACGCGAATATAACATTTGGGGATTGCCATTCTTCAATAAATCAATTGCGGAACAAGATACCAAATTCAAAGAAGCTTTTCATAAGTTTATGGACTAAGATATTCCGGAAGCGATATCATCCGTGAGTTGGGAAAACGGATCTTCCACCGGTATTACCCTGGCTTCGTTCATCAAATTGTTGCGGGCAATCGATCTTTTGGATGAAATGGAGAAGTTATTACCGGAGTTACCGGAAAGTCAAGGTAACGCTATGGGGAATGGATGTCGGGTATCTTTCTCGGTATTGATTGACAACCTGTTCGTAATTTAGTTGTGCAAACCGGTTATCTTCAAATTCCTCACCCGTATCTTCACATTTCCACGTATGAAAACACACCTTGAACGTTTCCTTACGGAACGTCATTTCGCGCCATTCTTTGTGAACGATCATCTCTTTACCTGTGATAGGACTTAACATCGTTTTCGAATTTACTTTTTAAAGAAATAGTCAATGGTTTTTAAGGATGTTATAAATATCCTCCCCCAAGTATTCGGAAACGAGGAGGAGGATGAATAATTTATAAAAACCGTTTAGATAACCGGATATATTACTTACCTTAATATCCCGGATTTTGAGTCAATGTTGGTTTACCGTCTTTATAGCTTCTATCTATTTCCGTCAAAGGAATAGGAAAATAACGATGATTTTCATTAAAAACGACACCATCCAAATATTCGATATGTTTCTTTTCTCTGGCAATATATGAATTTATGTATTTATCTGCAATCCCCCAACGTACAAGATCAAAGAAAAAATGACCCTCTAAGGCAAACTCAAGGCGGTGCTCAAACCGCACTCTTTCTCTCATCCATTCAACACTTTTGCCATTCCATGAATCTTCATAAATATCGACTTTATAGTTTGCAGCTGTTTCGCCGTTACCAAAAGGAGCATTATCTCCGAACCTAACATAGGAACCATCCCGCGCCCTTTCCCGTATCATATTGACATATTTACGAGCTGTTTCGGGATCGCCAACTTCAATTTCACATTCGGCAGCCCACAATAAGACTTGAGCATATCGAATTACATTGAAGTTCATAGCATTAAACTTTGCCGTATTGTTATATGAATACTTCTCCAATTGGCTTTTTAGAATAGTATATTTTTTCTGATTGTATGGGCCTGCACTAATTTGGTCTCTTATCCAACTTTTCCCCGGATGTATTCCCCAATCATGATAGGGAACTCCTCTACGACCCACAACCCAATCTAATCGAGGGTCTACAGGAGTAACTTTGTCAAGAGTATATTCTTCGTTAGACTCGATTCCCATATCATTTTTGAGATCGCTATTATAATAAGAATTTATTAAAGGTAATCCGTTTTCATCCGTTTTATATGCATTGACCAGATCGAAAGTGGGTTGATTAAATCCTGCGCCGCTTAAGTTTGGTTGATCCGGTGCATTCGGGAACGAAAGGTCTCCCCCGCGCTGACTTCGATCATAACCCGCACCCGCGACATTGACCGCTGTTTGATTTTGCCAGACCGCTTCTATACTGTTATTTTTTTCAGGATTAAAATTGTCATAGTAATTAGTTAATAACTGGTACTTTCCACTACTAATCACTTCATCTAACAACTTTTTAGCATCACTGTATTTTTGTTGAAATAGATATGCTTTCGCTAAAAAAGCTTGGGCTGCAGTTTTTGTAGGTCTTCCCGGCTCTTCTTGGTCATTGGGTAAATTACCGATAGAATAAGTAAAATCAGCTTCTATATCAGGCCAAATATCCTTATCGTTGGCAACTCGTCTTTGCGGGTCTGTTACGGTTTCATCGATATAGGGAACCATATTCCATATTTTTTTAGCTTCAAAATGATAGTATCCTCTTAAAAAACGAATTTCAGCAATGATTTCTATTTTATCCGCTTCCGTTAAATCGCTAATTCCATTTTCGTTAAGTATCCGCAAAACGTCATTGCAACGTTCAATAGCTCCATACACCAGAATCCACTTATCTCTAATTCGATCATTTTCGCCTGTTGCCGTAAAACGTTCCATTTGAAGCAAAACTCCCTGATCGCCCGTAGTGCTTCCTTTGTGGATATTTCCCGAACATAAATCACCGAAAAAACAATTATCCGGCCCGCTGGATATACCCCAAACGCCATTTATGTATCCATTTAGAGGACTATAACAGGAAATTACAAGTTTATCAACGACTTCTTTAGTCGTAAAAACAGATTCATTTAATTTCCCCAGAGGATCTTTATTCAACATATCCGTACATCCGTAAGATAAAAATGCAAGGATATAAGTGGCTATAAATAATACTTTTTTATCTATCTTTTTAATCTTATTCATCATAATGTTGTTTTTTATGAGTTAAAATGTTAAGCTGAATCCTATTGAAAAAGTTTTGGCTAGAGGCATATTACTGATATTGTCAACGCCGATTGCCAAATCATTTTCATTTTTAACTTCGGGATCTATATTGTTATACTTAGTAAATGTAATGAGATTTTCAGCGTTCAAATATACTCTGGAGCGTGTTAACCCTAATCTCGACGATAGTGTGGACGGTAATGTATATCCTAATTCAATTAATTTAAGGCGGAGATAAGAGCCGTCTTCAATAAGATAACTCGTTATTTTACTGGATTCATTATTTGGATTCAAAATATTGATTTCCGGTAATTCCGCGTCTCTATTATCAGCGGTCCAAGTATCTAATATTCTTATGCTTTTATTGGAATAATCCCCCCAGAAGTCTGTTCCCTCTTGTCCTATTTTTGAAGCAAAACAAATATCATTGCCATAAGTTCCTTGTATATATAAGGCCAGATCAAAATTTTTATAATTAAATCTACCATTCAATGAATATTCAAATGCCGGATGCGGGCTCCCGATGTAAGTTCTATCAGTTTCATTAATAGTTCCATCTTTATTGACATCCCTGAAAATCCAGCGTCCGATTGCTTTATTGTCTTGTTTAGCGTGATTATCAACTTCTTCCTGTGTCTGGAAAATACCATCTATAATATAACCGTAGAAGGAAGATATGGGATGTCCGATTTCCGTTCTGGTATATGTATTAGATATAAACTGATTGGATGCTAATTTCTTAACTTCGTTTCGGTAAGCGCCTAACACCAACCCTAAATCATAGGAGAAATTTTCACTCTTATTCGAATTTCTGTAGTTTGCATTCAATTCAACTCCATCATTTTGCATTTCCCCTATGTTTTGATAAGGGGAAGTAGCGACTCCGCCTGTAGAAGGATAAGCTACCTGTTGTAAAATGTCGGAGGTATATTTATGATAGAAATCCAAACCTACCGTTAATCTATTGTTTAATACAACTGCATCGATTCCAAAATTCGCCTGAGAGGTCGTTTCCCACTTGATGTCGGGATTCCCTATAGTTTGTTTGCTAATACCGGATGTTACGCTATTTACATCGCCTGTTATGGGGTAACTACTATCGGAAATATTTATTCCGTATGTCGATGCAAAAGCGTAATTACCAATATCCTGATTTCCTGTTAGCCCGTAACTTGCTCTAATTTTTAAATCATTTATAACGTTTTGATTCAACATGAAAGGTTCTTCCGAAATCCTCCAAGCAACACTAATCCCGGGAAAGTTTCCGTATCGGTTATTTTTTCCAAAACGAGAAGAGCCATCTCTTCGGACAATAGCACTTAGGTAATATTTGTCCTTATACTGATAATTTATTCGCGAGAATAAAGAGAATAATGCATATTCACTGCCGTTTTCCGAATTATCTTTACTGGATTCTCCGGCATCCAGATACCAATAATCGGGATCTTCCACGGCAAAGTTAGTTCTCGATGCCCCCAGAGATTCCGTTTTAGAGATCAGGTATTCTGTCCCGGCCAGAATAACAATATGATGATTCTTTTTAAAATTCTTTGAATAGGTAAGCGTATTATTCCACACCAATTCCAAAGATTTGCCTCTATCGACATCTAATGAATTGACCAAGGTGTTTTTATCTCCCTTATTCCAAAATGTCACGGGACTGAATGATTTCGAAAATCCATTTGACAAGTTGCTTCCGGCTGTAGTTTTGAACTGAAACGATTTAAGGAAATTTATTTCTAAAAACATATTGCCTAAAAAATAATAGTTTTCATTATAATTATTCCTTTGATTGTAAAGGTTCGCCACAGGATTTGTAGCATCCCCAAGACCGCTGGCCTTTGTTCCGCCCCAATTTCCATTTACATCGTATACCGGTATAAGCGGAGCCATCCGCACGGCTCCGGTATCGGATGTGCCTCCTTTGTATTTAGAATATACACCGTTGATATTCGTACCCAATTTAATGTTGTTAATAGAAAACTGAGAGTTCGTCCTTAATGAGAAACGGTCGTAACCGGCCCATTTTACAAGCGCATCCTGATGGAAATAATTTGTGCTTACAAAATATTGAGAATCATTGTTTCCTCCTTGAATATTTATATCGAGGTTCGCTGTTTTTGCTGGTGTGTAAACTTCATTGGCCCAATTTGTACCGGCTTTATTTGCACGCATATATTGATTCTCTTCCGTATTATAATTAGTCAAATCGACATTTTCAGCAACTGTTCCGGCAGGTAATATATAATCGGGAATGACCGGCCGATCACCGCTCCCATACTGGCTGTGAGAAGGCTTTAATCCTGCATTTTTCATAGCATTCCATAACACCTCGCCGTACTGTTGGGAGTTCAACATTTCAGGTAAATTACTGGGTATTTGCACTCCTGCATTAAATCGGACATCAATTTGAGTTTTTCCTTTTTTTCCCTGTTTTGTCGTTATTAAAATCACACCGTTTGCCGCCTGCGCGCCATAAATCGATGCGGAAGATGCATCCTTCAACACCTGAACAGATTCAATATTCGTTGGATTTATTAATGAGACTATATTTCCTTTTGTCGGAAAGCCATCAACAACATATAACGGATTGTTATTACTTATAGTACCGATTCCACGAACACGTATAGAAGGGGCATCTCCGGGTATCCCCGAACTGGTTACAGAAACGCCTGACAGTCTTCCCTGAAAAAGATTCTGTACGTTACTCACTGATTGTATCGACAAATCTTTATTTGAAATAGATGAAATGGCCCCGGCAATGTCTCGTTTACGTTGTGTTCCATATCCTATAACGACCACTTCTTCCAACGCTTCCGTATCCTCTTGCAACACGATATTTACGGTTGTTTTACCGTTAAGAGCAATGGTTTGCGAAAGCATTCCTACATACGAGACCTCCAATACGGCATCGGATGGTACGTTGGGTAAAGTAAAATTGCCTTCGGAATCGGTGACAGTGCCGGCCCCTGTTCCCTGTATCTTTACCGATACGCCTATTAAAGGCTCTCCTTTTGCATCCCGGACCGTTCCTTTCACGGTGACGGACTGTGCAAACAAACATACGGAAAATGCCCACACGAAGAGGAGCATCATTCCTTTCACTAAATTTAAAATCACTTCTTTCATTCTTAGATTTTGTTTTAAATTGATTGATAAACTAATAGATAGTAGCATAAACTATTTTCATGAATTAAACCCCGTTCGTTTTCTTCCGGTGTAAAGACAAATTGTAGTCCATCGCATTGTTTATTGATTGTAACCTATATTCATTCAGAATTTTTTATATCGCTCAATCTGGAGTAGATATAATTTTATCCAATTTACTGTTTATTGAAAAATCAAACGGGTATTTCCGGCTCAAGCCGGCTGATAGAATAAGGGGAGTTTGCACGTAGCTGAAATCCTCTGTGTCGACAGGCAATCGTACAGGCGAAGAATTGGTATTCTACCGGTTAAGGAATAAGACCGCCGATAATTCGGTTTCCAAATTCTTATTCGATACGGACTCTAAATATATTGCGCGGATATAAAAAAGAGGCGCAGACGATTGTCGCTATTCCTCACTACAGGCTCCGCAAGGGCCCTTCCAAGAGAATAGAACAATGTCCACGCCCTTATTGCTAAGGGCGCTTCCATTCTTTGATCTCTTGGTTTGAATTTTGCGGATTCGTAGTAAAGATCAAAAAAGCGCTATATTATTTTGTACCGTAATTTTACGGTGCAAAGATAA
>ENA-UOOR01002087-UOOR01002087.1-fermentation-metagenome-genome-assembly--contig:-NODE-2087-length-21315-cov-5.389464_pt1 | contig 21315 bp, 18 predicted proteins | sample MGYA00245780_ERZ724029 | MGnify/ENA primary metagenome ERZ724029 (study PRJEB28704, sample SAMN03018315) | fermentation metagenome | biome: anthropogenic terrestrial biome; feature: soil; material... | reverse complement strand
AAGTTAGACCAGGTTTAACCGGAAATGCTCAGGTCAATGGTCGTAATGCCATCAGCTGGGAAGATAAGTTTATTCTGGATGTTGAGTATGTGGATAATGTGAGTTTTATAGGAGACTGGAAGATTATTTTTTTGACTATAAAAAAAGTATTTTATAGAGAAGGAATTAGTTCGGATACTGTAGCTACGATGGAGCCTTTTAGAGGATCTCAAAGAGTGGAGGATTAATCAAATGAAAGATATAGTTATTATTGGAGCAGGTGGTTTTGGAAGAGAAACTGCTTGGCTCATTGAAGATATTAATAATAAAAAACCAGAGTGGAATATAGTGGGCTTTGTTGATGATAATGCTTCAATTCAAGGTTCTAAAATAAATGGATATGAAGTAGTGGGAGATATAAATTGGTTAAAAGAACAAGAATTATATGTAGTAAGTGCAATTGGTGATCCAATTATAAAAAAGAAAGTAATTGATAGGTTAGAAGGAAGTAATAATAAATATCCTGTTTTAATTCATCCAAGTGCAATTTATTCAGACAGAGTAACTATAGGAGAAGGGTCAATTATCTGTGCAGGAAATATAATTACTGTAAATATTGAAATTGGTAAACATGTGATTGTTAATTTAGATTGTACAATAGGTCATGATGCAATAATTGGAGATTATTCTACAATTTTACCAAGCGTTAATATATCAGGTTTTGTTAAAATAGAGGAAAGTGTGAGTGTTGGGACTGGTTCAGCAATTATTCAGGGTGTTAATATTGGAAAAAACACAGTAATTGGTGCAGGGTCTGTAGTAACAAAAGACTTACCGCCAAATTGCACTGCAGTAGGAGTACCAACAAAACCCATTAAGTTTAATAAATAATTAGCGATAACATTAAATAAGCAATATAGATTATAGAAAGATTAAAAATTAACAATATTCATTGTCACATATTTTATAAACAAATTAAATTTATATTTGATAAAGGAAGACATATACATGTGTGGTATATTTGGAGCGATATCTAATAAAGCTATTGATGAAAAAAATCTGAATAGTATAGCAGTTCATAGCAAACAAAGAGGAAAGAATTATAGTGGTTTAGTTTATCGTAATGAAAATGATTATAGGATAACACGAGCCGATTATGATATAGCAAAGGTTTTGAGTAAGGAGAAATGGTCTGATTCTTGCTTAGTGATGGGACAAAGCAGTCCGATTTCTGACGGACTACTTAATAATCAGCCGGTTGTTAACGATGGAATCTTTGTGATACACGACGGTATAATAATTAATGAAAAAGAAATATGTAAATACCTTAATATTAAACAAGGATATAAAATTAATTCTGAATTAATTATTGAAATTGCTTTAAAGCACCTTGAAGAAGGTGGGGATTATAAGGAATTGCCACAAAGAATTCTATCATTATGTAAAGGCACCATTTCTGCCATTCTTGCATTGCCCAAAATAGGCAAGGCATTGTTATTTTCAAACAATGGTAGTCTTTACGTAGGGAAAAGCAAGAGCGATACCTACTTTGCTTCTGAACGTTATCCATTAAATTATATAGCCTGTGATGAAATATCACAAATTTGGAAAGAAGGAATGATAGTAGATATTCCTAAAGCTGAAACAATAGATGTCGTTGATGATATACAGCAGAAAAAGGATAAACATATACCTAAATTTAAGAATTTAGCTGCTGAAGAAGCCATACTTCAATACCATAAACCTAATATTAAGCGTTGTACTAAGTGCCTTTTACCGGAAACTATGCCATTTATTTCGTTTGACTCTAAAGGAGTCTGCAATTATTGCAATAATTATAAATCTCGTAACATACTTAAAGCAAAAGAAGAGCTATTTGAATTAGTTAAACCTTACAGACGAAAAGATGAACCGGATTGTATTGTTCCATTCTCAGGCGGACGGGATAGTTCTTACAGTTTACACCTTATTGTCAATGAATTACAAATGACTCCCATAACTTACACATATGATTGGGGTATGGTAACAGACTTAGGACACCGAAATATCAGTCGGATGTGTTCAAAGCTTGGTGTAGAAAATATAGTAGTTGCTGCAGATATTTCTAAAAAACGTCAAAATATAGAAAAAAACTTAAAGGCATGGCTCAAATCTCCACATTTAGGTATGATTAGTATACTAACTGCAGGAGATAAACACTTCTTCCAACATGTTGAAACAATAAAAAAACAAACAGGTATAGATTTAAACTTATGGGGTATTAACCCCCTTGAAGTAACACATTTTAAAACAGGGTTTTTAGGAATAAAACCTGACTTTGAAGAAAACAGAGTCTATAAGACTGGTTTTAATAAACAATTGAATTATCAAGCACATAGATTTAAAGCAATGTTACAAAGCCCCGGTTACTTCAATAGCTCAATTTGGGACACATTGACAGGAGAATATTATCGTAGTTTCGTCAAAAAAACAGATTATTTTCATATTTTTGATTATTGGTGTTGGAATGAAAAAGTCATAGATGAAACACTAGGACAATATGATTGGGAATTGGCACCGGATACTAATACAACTTGGCGTATCGGTGATGGTACGGCAGCATTATACAATTATATATATTATACCGTAGCGGGATTTACTGAACATGATACTTTCAGGAGCAATCAGATACGTGAAGGTCAGATAACTCGAGAAGAAGCACTTAAACTTGTAGAGGATGAAAACAGGCCTCGATATGAAAATATTCGTTGGTACTTAGATATTCTTAATATAGATTTCTCAGAAGTAATTAGTGTAATTAATTCTATTCCAAAGCTTTATTGATTGATTTATAATTTTTTAAACAAAGAGCTATATTGTTAACATAATAGTATGTGTATATGTTAATTGAAAATCAGTTCTTTAATGTAATAATCGGAGGATGTATGAAAAAAGAACTGAAATCAGTATGGATAATATCTAAGTATGGATCTACAAAAAAGTACGGGGTTAGTTCAAAACCATATAGAACTGCAAAATTTCTAAGTGAGAATGGTATAAACACTTATTTAATAAGTTCTGACTCGAACCATTTAGCGGAGTATCCTAAGAGTGAACATAGATACAACTGGGAGAATGAAGGAGAGTTAAACCATATTTGGATTAAGACACTAAAATACAAGAAGAGTGCTTCTATTAAGCGTGTATTTAGCTGGCTTGCTTTTGAATGGCATCTGTTTCGAATGGATAAAAGAAAACTGCAAAGACCTGATGCTGTAATTATATCTTCCTTATCACTACTCACAGTATTGTATGGCTTATATCTTAAGAAAATCTATAAATCTAAGTTGGTATTTGAAATTAGAGACATTTACCCACTAACCTTAACGGAAGAGTTAGGTGTATCCAAATATAATCCCATAGTATGGCTTTTCAAGATTATTGAAAGGGTTGGTTACAAAGAATCAGACATAATAGTAGGTACTATGCCGAATTTATCCAGTCATGTCAAGAATGTATTAGGATATGAAAAAAAGGTATTTTATTCTCCTTTAGGCATCAATGACAATTGGGATTTAATGCGAGCACCATCAAAAAGAGTAGATGAACTATTTCCAGATCATAGTTGTATTGTAATTGGTTATGCAGGAAGTATGGGAACAACAAATGCCTTAGACAGTTTTATTGAAACTATTGAATATCTTCAATCAGATAATGAGCTATATTTTGTATTAGTTGGTCAAGGTGATCAAAAGGAGGAATATCAGAATAGGTTAAAGAACTGCCGCAATGTTACCGTTGGTCCAAAACTTGAACAATATGAGATTCCTTACTTTCTTAGTAAATGTGATATACTCTATTTGTCAACCAAAGACTCCAAAGTATGGGAATACGGGCAATCTATGAATAAGCTCGTTGATTATATGAAGGCAGGTAAGCCTGTAGTTGCATCATATTCCGGGTATCCTTCTATGCTTAATGAAGCAGATTCGGGGATTTTTGTTAATACGAATTCAACAGAGGCAATAATTGAGGGTATTAGAAAATATGCTAATATGGACACAGAAGGAAGACAGGAAATTGGAACTAAAGGAAAGAGATGGATAGAAGAGAATTACGCGAATGAAGTAGTTTGTAAAAAGTATTTTGATGAATTATGTGATTTAATAAGCTTCAAGGAGTAATAGGTTTCAAGAAAAAAATTTTATCAATAATCGATAGACTTTTAAGTCTTTTCAGAAGGAGGTTTCTATGAAAATATGCCATATCACAACTGTACACCCAAGATATGATATCCGTATATTCTGGAAAGAATGTGTATCTATGGCTAAAGAAGGAAACGAAGTTATGCTTATCGTAAATGATGATCAAGATAATGAAGAGGTTGATGGTATAAAAATTTTATCAGTGAAGAGTCCTTCTACAAACAGACTATCGAGGATACTGTCTGTAAGAGCCAAAAAGTTAGCTTATAAGAAGGCGATGGACTTGAAAGCTGACATTTATCATTTTCATGACCCAGAGCTTCTTGGCTTGGGTATCAAGTTAAAAAAACAAGGCACCTGCGTTATATATGATTCCCATGAAGATGTACCGAGGCAAATTCTTGCTAAGGAGTGGATACCTCGCTTTATGAGACAAATTATATCTAAGATATTTGAATTATATGAAAATAGATGTGTAAAGAAGTATGATGCAATTATTGTTCCTACCCCTCATATAAAGGATAGATTTAAACATTTGAATAATTCTGTTTGGGAGGTATGTAATTTTCCTTCAGTAGAAGAGATAAACTATTCAGGTGAGAATTACTCAAATTGTAATCCAGCTTGTTATATAGGCGACCTTTCAAATAATAGAGGCATTAAACAGATTGCAGAAGCAACGAATAAGGCAGGATTAGAACTTAATCTTTGTGGGAAGTTTCATTCAATGGGATTAGAACAAGAAATACTTGAAGAATACAATAACGTTAAGTATTTAGGTTTTTTAGGAAGAAGCGAAATTTCAGAGATATTGAATAATTCAAGTATGGGTTTCGTCACCCTACTAAATACACCTAACGATGCAATGTCATATCCAATAAAACTATTTGAGTATATGGCTGCTGGAATACCGGTTATTTCATCAAACTTCCCAGTGTATAAAGAAATAGTGGAGGAAAATAATTGTGGTATATGTGTAGATCCTCTTGATATTGATGATATATGTGATGCAATAAATAAGATAAGAAATAATAAGGTATACTCAGATGAGCTACATAAAAATGGTCGCATAGCAATAGAAAAGAAATACAACTGGGAGAGCCAAGCTAAGATTCTTATAAAAAGCTATGAATGCTGTCTGAATTATGATAAATGATTTCCATAGCTGACATAATTGAGTAACTCAACGAAAAAATTAAAAGTTTGATTTAAAGGGAGATGTTATGGTTGTTATTAAGATATGTATTTCAGAATGGAACAATGCAAGTAGAGACAAAAGAGAATTAGCTATAGTTAATGATTTAGGAGCTCGTTGTGTCGTTATAGCTAAAGGATTACCAAACGACAAAGGTAGAAAAACAAATATTTCAGGCTATGACACATATCTTTATTCAACAAAGCCTCTGGGAGCGCACAAATTTTTAAATGTTTTTAATAGGTTACTATCTGTTTTTATTTGGGCTTCAAACGTTAGAAAACATGAAGGTAATATATTGTCGTGCCACGACTTAGGAGCGTTCCTGATTGGTTGGCTTTCTACGTTTTTAATGACAAAAAACAAAAAACCTTTGCTGATATATGATTCGCATGAATTTGAGATTGGTAGATGTGGTAACCGAAACAAGGTCTCAAAATGGATTATTATTCATCTTGAAAGATTTTTAATGAAGAAATGTGTATTTTCAATAATGGTGAATGATACAATAGCTGATGAAGTTCAACGCATACACAATCAGAAAGTACGCCCAATTGTCGTTCGGAGCATTCCCGAGTATTGGAATATTGATGAAGTTGTTATTAAACAAACACGGTTTGAATTATTGAGGGGCAATGGCTTGCCTGTTGATACTTTTACAATAATGTATCATGGGGGTATAATTAAAGATCGTGGGATAGAAACACTGATCGAGCTTGTATCAATCAATCCCAATATCTCAGGTGTGATCCTTGGAAATGGACAAAAGGACTATATGAAGTATCTACAAAGCTTGGTTAAAGAAAAGAGGATAGAGAGCCGAATAATTTTTCATCCTGCAGTTCCAATTGAGGAGCTATGGAAATACGTTGGTGCAGCAGATGTGGGAATGGTTATGATAAGAAATGTGTGCCTTAATCATTACTATTCACTGCCTAACAAGTTTTTTGAAAACATACAAAGTATGACTCCTGTAATTGGATCTAATTTCCCTGAGATAAAACGAATTATTGAACAGTATCAAATTGGTATGATATGCAACCCGGACGACATTCAAGAGATAAATCAATGTGTTGAAAAGATGCGTATAGATAAAGAATTTTATAAGCAGTGCAAAAAAAATTTAATACAGGCTAAAAAAGATTTATGTTGGGAAAAAGAGAAAAAGATATTAGAAAAATCGTATAAAGAATTAATTTAGATTAGATGTAAATGAGTTATGAATAATTGATAAAGGTTTTAACAAACTGAGTTAATATTAGGTGCAAGGTGAATTTAAAACAGCAAACAAAAGTGTAGTAGGAGGGTGAAAATAGTGTTGAAAGATCAGACGCTATATATGGATACAATAGAGAGCTTAGATAAAAGGTACAGCCCATTTTCGATAATAAAAATTATATTTGTTATATTAGGATTAGTATGTATGGGTTTGGTAGGCTTTTCTAATGTTGTTGCGGATGGATTGAGTGCATTTTTTCTGCTTCCTTTGTCATTCGCTGTTGCGTGTATGTTCTCCTATAATGCTATCGCCTATGCAAAAGATAGCTTTGGACTTTTAATTCTATATGGACTGATAACACTAAGATATTTGGTTTCACCTGTACTGACTGCACTATCCGGAAAGTTGGTTCCCAATGTTTCTACTTCTGTGTCTGGTCTTCGCTATGCAGTTTTGTTTATGATTGTCGAGCTGTTTGTAGTCGTAATAGCTATTAATGTAATATGGAAACCAGTCTCAATGAAGAATCTTAAAAGAAAAAGTGACACCAACTTTAAACTCACTTGGAGTGGGGCTATAGTATGTTTATTCTTAATCGCTGTTTTACTTTACAGAGGAACGCTGCCAAACGTAATGGAACATTTGTCCTTTGGCAATAAATACAGCTATGCTTATTCTGAATTAAAAACATATGACATGTCAGCAGTTTTAGCACTAAAGGCCTTTTTGTTTCTTCTTATAGTCTCATGGGCATCTAAAAAGTATCATAGCACCAGAAGTAAATCAAATAAAACTATATTCATGATAATATCTATTCTTGCTGCTTTGGGTAATGCGATGGTCTATAATGCCTCTGACCGAGGAACAATGGTAATGTGCGCTATGGCAAGTTTATCTGTACTTTTATATTGCTTTGGCAAGAAGATAAGTAAGTTTCTGCCTATAATTGCCGTCCTTGGCTTTGTTTTCGTGTGGTCGCTGTTTGCTAATGGAACTTTAGGTGTCAAGGAAGGAGAAAGTCTACTTGATAGAGCTGATTATATCTCAGACCTTTCACTTGTTGCCGAACTATACAGCAACGGTGTTTCTACCGAAGCCCATTCTTTTGATATGTATGACACAATCACCGAAAATATAAGTATTGAAACACATATAAGCGAACTCATTAAATCAAATAACATCTTTACATTACCGGGACTGTGGTCAGTGAGAAGAGTGGTAGAAACCATACCATCAATACAGAATTTGTTTAAATCGACTTTGCGTGAAAGAGATGCTTTTATACTACCTAATGCTGGTCTCGCAATGTATAGCGGAAGTATATACTTTGGTATGCTGTTGGATATTGCATTTCACTGGTTGATAGTTCTTGGTATATATTATTTTTACAAAAAGAAGAAGAATAGTCATGATTTATCACTCATATATCTTTATTCTTATTGTGAAATGATATGTGGATTTATACTGATGAATAATATTATGATAGCAGTTTCACTACTTAGTGCAATTCCATTTTTACTTTATATATTACTAAAATTGAACAAATTTGGGGGAAAGGTTCATTTCATATAGTACAAAAAAATTAACAATCTTATACTATATTTTGAGGAGAAATTAGTGATGATCTATAAAAAATTGAGATTATATCTTAAACCAATTGTTTTAATGATGGCACCTAGACTATACCATAAAAGGATTATAAAAAGCTCTATTAGAGAAATGAATGTTAACAGCCCCTATGTGTCAGCAGCAATTTCTATACCATATGAACCTATTGGTAAATATCCTACTATGTATGATGCTCCACCCAAGTTCTATGAGAAAAGAAAACGAGCAATGGTTTATGATGAAAATGGCATACCGATGTTAAACATTGCCGGTAATGCAGTTTATCATCCAGTCTACATGATTCAATATGCACTTTCAGAGTATGGTTTTTTCTTATCATCTCATGATAAATCTCACTTAGAAACAGCAAAGAGGATATCCGATTGGTTACTTGATAATCAAGATGCTAATAATGGTTACTGGTACTATCCGTATAATTTTACGCATGTGTTTACAAAATATGTACTAAAAGCACCATGGGCAAGTGCTATGGCGCAGGGGCAAGCTATTTCCTTGCTAACTAGGATGTATCAGACCACAAACGACAATAAGTACCTTGTTGCTGCAGTGAAGGCTACAACAATGTTGGATGTCCCAATCTTATCAGGTGGTTTAGCATCAGAATTATGGGGTCATACAGTATATGAGGAATATCCGACTATTCCATACAGTATAACGCTCAACGGATTTATGTTCTGTGCGCTTGGCATATATGATCTAACTCAATCAACTGATGACAAGCACGTTTCTGAGCTTTGGAACAAAGCTAAGGACACATTGACTTTTATGGTACCGCTTTATGATGGAGATATAATGTCAACATACTGCCTTTCACATGTAACTATGGGTAATATTGAGCGTCAGTGGGCAGAGGGTTATAATTCGATTCATGTTACTATGTTACAATGCTTTCAGTCATTTATACCAAATCCCACTTTTAAATTCTATATAAAGAGGTGGGCAGGTTTTTGGGGGATAAAAATAGATGAATGAATTAAAAGAAATAAAGAGGGTCATCAAGTCTGTATTTGGTTTATCACTTCCAACTTGGATAAACGCTGCAATCGGTATAATAGCAGTACCTCTTGTAACGAGACTTTTTGAACCTGATGTTCTTGGTAAATTTAATTTATTCAATACCTACAGCACCATACTTTACTGCATTGCTCTTATTGGCATAAATCAAGGACTTATGAGGTTTTACCATGAACCGCCCGGGAGGAATACAACCGTAGGACTTTATAAACTTTGCCAGACAATAATTACTATTTCAACATTTATTATTGCTGTAGTAATTTTTGTATTTGGTAAAAGTTTTTCTAATGCTATTGCCGGTGAATATAATTTTTATATTCTTTTGTGTTTAGTATTTTATGTCGCATCAGCCACATTTCTTAATGTGATAAATACCTCATATAGAATGCAGAATTCTATACTTGCTTATGGAGTTATGACAGTCTTAATGAACTTGTGCTCAAAAATTACATATGCCGGTGCAGCATTGATTGATGACAAGTTTATTGGAGCGATTACATTATTAACAGGATCATATGTAATCATTGCGATTGTATATATGACACGAGATTTCATACGTTATCGAGGACAAAAGACTTTATTAGGAAAAGAGGAGATAATACCACTGTTGAAATACTCGCTTCCTTTGATGCCGGTCTTGTTTATTTCTCAAATAAATACGGCTCTACCGAAGCTGTTTATTGCAGAATATCTGGATTTTTCTCAAGTGGGCATATACACTTCTGCTTATTCTGTTGTAAGCATAATTTCTATTGTTCAAAGTGGGATTAATGTATTTTGGGCTCCGTTCGTTTTTGAAAATTATGCCGAACGCCCAAGATATCTGACCTCTGGACACACAATAATTACTTTCGTAATGACAGTTTTTGGACTTATAGTGGTGTTGTTTCAGGATGTCATTTATTTGCTGATTGGACCAGCTTATAAGGAAAGCCAGTATTTTTTTGCTCTGCTCCTCTTTTCACCAATTTGTTATACTATTTCTGAAACCACTGGAATTGGAATTAATATATCTAAAAGAACATATTTAAATTTTGTTGTATATGGTGTGACAATTGCAGTCACTTTTGCATTATGTTATTTGCTGATTCCGCTTCTTGGCTTGATTGGCGCTGCTATTGCCGTTGCTGCCACTGCATTTTCTATGCTTATCGTTAAAACATTGTTAGGAGAAAGATTCTATAAAATTGTTATTTCACCTGTAAAATCCTTCTCAGCGCCTGCTTTGTTTTTAATTGCTGTTGTACTGAATACATTGTATTTTGATATGCTTTGGCTTAGAATGGGACTTACATTATTAGCAGCTGCAGTAATCTGTTTAATTTATCGTAAGGAAATGGTCTCTCTTATAAAAATGCTTATAGATATGTTCAACAAACAAAAAGGGGAGTGAAAAATTGAAAGTCTTAATACTTGGAAATCTCAGCTCTTTTTGGGTAAAGGAATTCGTTCAATATGTGATGCTACCATTGGGAGCTAAGGTGTTTCTAAAGGAAAACCATTATAGTGGGACAGATTATTATGATTATTACAATAAAGCCAGAGTAAAAATTATTCCATTTGTGCCAATTCCAAAATGGTTAATGAGTATACCTAAAATTAGAGGGTTCATTATGATGCATTATCAAAAAAAGGCACTCTCAATAAATGCACCTTTTGATGTTATCATCAATATGTTTGTCAGCCCGGAAGAATTATCCCAAGCGGTTTCATATAAACAAAAAGGCACAAGAGTATATGCTTATTTTTGTGGAAGTGATATCATTAGGTGTTCAAAGTTATCTTGTTTGAGACTAAAATCATGTATAAAAAGAATCGACAGCGTAATCTGTGCCAGCAGCAGTGTGCAAGATGCATACTCGCAGAAAATTGGTAATACCATAAACATTCCGTACATAACTATAAGGTTAGGCATGTCCAGTTTTAATTTTATCAAATCAAGAATATCGGAAGACCATAAAAGTGATTGTAAAAAAGAGTTGAATATTGATCCTGATAAAATAACTATATGTATTGGATATAATGCAAATGAGGCTCAAAATCATCTACATGTGTTGAGACAACTCCAATGTCTTCCACAAACAATACTGAACAAAATCACTGTTCTTCTTCAAATGACTTATGGAGGAAATGAAGAATATATAACAAAAGTAGAGAATGTTATTTCCTCAGTGGGCTGTGATTATAAATTGTTTCGAGAGTTTATGGATATGCCACAAATCGCACGGCTAAGATTGTCCACTGATGTCTTTATCAACACACAAGCAACTGACGGGTTATCAGGCAGTGTATTGGAGGCTTTGTATGCTTGGGGCAACCTTGCTTAATGCATCATGGCTTTATTACAAGGAATATGAAGATTGGGGAATTTCTTATAAAAGCTTTTCCAGTTATGAAGAGATACCAAAATTGTTGACTGAAGTGTTGCATAATACTTATAAAAGTGTTAATAACAGAGACATCTTACAAAACAAAATGTCCTGGCAACAATGTCGAGATGCTTGGGCATGTTTACTCAAGTAATTTAAAATATACTTCTAATATATTTATACGAGGATAAATTGAATGAAATTAATAACAATAATTGGTGCTAGACCACAATTCATAAAGGCAGCGCCATTATCTAAAGAGTTTAGAAAAAATAATGAGGAAATTTTAGTTCACACGGGACAACACTATGATGTTAACATGTCAGATATATTTTTTGAGGAATTAGAGATTCCAAAACCTGATTACAATTTAGGTGTTGGTTCTGGTAGTCATGGCTTACAAACGGGACGTATGTTAGAAAAAATTGAAGAAATAATTTTAAAAAAGAATCCGGACGGAATGCTCGTTTATGGTGATACAAATTCTACTTTAGCAGGAGCTTTGGCGGCAAGTAAGTTACATATACCTGTTTTTCATGTTGAAGCTGGACTAAGAAGTTATAACAAACTAATGCCGGAAGAGCAAAATCGAGTTCTTACTGATCATATTTCTGATTTGTTATTATGTCCAACTGAAACTGCTGTAAATAATTTAAAACGTGAAGGTATTACTTCAGGTGTTATAAATACAGGGGATATTATGTATGATGCCATCTTGTGTAATATCGAAATATCAAAAAAACGATATTCTAATGGAGCTTGGATTGATGAATTGAGGAATAATAATGATAAAATTATTAAAATTGATGAAAAACAGTATTACTTAGCAACAATTCATCGTGCAGAAAATACAGATGACCCTAATAAGTTGCGAACAATTATAAATGCTTTTGAACAATTAGATAAACCTATAATCATGCCGCTTCATCCGAGAACTCGTAAGTTAATTGAAGAACAAAATATTTCTATAAAAAATATTATAATTGTTAAACCTGTAGGGTATTTATTGATGTTATATTTAACATTAAATGCATATATGGTTTTGACTGATTCGGGTGGACTACAGAAAGAAGCATACTTTTTAAAGACACCATGTACTACATTGCGAGAACAAACTGAATGGGTAGAAACATTACAAAACGATTGGAATGTTTTAAGTCCGATTGATGTTAATAAAATAATTGAAATATCAAAGAGAGAACTAAATTGTCTGAAGTATTCACAACCCTTATTATTCGGAGACGGGAATGCTGCAGGAAAAATTTGTAATGCTATATTAAACGGAGGAATTTCATCATGAGTGGATTGAAACAAAAATTATTAGATAAAACAGCAAAATTAGGTGTGGTAGGATTAGGGTATGTTGGTCTTCCTCTTGCTGTAGAAAAAGCAAAAGCAGGCTATAAAACAATAGGATTTGATATACAGCCATCAAAAGTAGATATGGTTAATGCAGGTAAAAATTATATAGGTGATGTAGTAAATGAAGATCTTGAGTCTCTTGTAAAATCGGGACTTCTTTCTGCCACATGTAATTTTGCAGAAGTTGCTCAAACTGATTGTGTAGCGATTTGTGTACCAACACCGCTTGATGAACATCAACAGCCGGATATAAGTTATGTTAAATCATCAGCTGAGAGCATTGTGCCGTATATGCACCAAGATATGTTAATAGTATTGGAGTCAACAACATACCCGGGAACAACAGAAGAGTTGCTTAAACCTATACTTGAAACTTCAGGTTTAAAATGCGGTGAGGATTTTTATCTTGCATTTTCACCCGAAAGAGTGGATCCGGGTAATCTAATTTATAAAACTAAGAATACGCCAAAGGTTGTAGGTGGAATTACACCAGAATGTACAGAAATAGCTGCAACAATGTATGAAAGTATTCTTGAAGCAAAGGTTCATCGAGTATCATCTCCTGCTATTGCTGAAATGGAAAAAATACTTGAAAATACTTATAGGAATGTAAATATTGGTCTTGTAAATGAGCTTGCTATTCTATGCAATAAAATGGGTATTAATTTATGGGAAGTTATTGATGCGGCAAAATCAAAGCCTTACGGGTTTCAAGCATTTTATCCGGGACCTGGTCTAGGGGGGCACTGTATACCGCTTGATCCATATTATTTATCTTGGAAAGCAAGAGAGTATGGTTTTCATACTTCAATGATAGAGTCCTCAATGATGGTAAATGATAGGATGCCGGAATATTGTGCAGAAAGAGCAAGTAAGATTTTAAACAGGTTTCAAAAGGCAATAAATGGTTCGAAAATCCTTGTTTTAGGTGTGGCTTACAAACAAGATATTGATGACTATAGAGAAAGCCCGGCAATTCGAGTAATAGAAGAACTTGAAAAAGAAGGTTCAGAGGTTTTATACTACGATCCTTATGTATCGGAATATAAAGAGAATGGTAGAGTAAAAATAGGCGAACAAAACTTAACAAAGGTCCTTATAGAAAGCGCGGATCTTGTTATTATTACAACCGCACACACTAATGTTGATTATAAATTAGTACAAAAACATGCAAAAGCAATTTTTGATACAAAGAATGCATTAAAAGATTTAGAAATCCGAGATAAAATTGAACTATTATAGACTTTAACTCTAAATCGAAGGGAGTAAATAAATGGAGAAAAAAATATGTGTCATAGGCGGTGGATACTGGGGGAAAAATCATATAAAAACTCTATGTGAGATGGGAAATCTGGGTGGTATTGTAGAAACAGACAAGAATAGATTAGCCGAACACTTATCAAAATATGCTGTTCAAGGGTTTTCGGATTTGGAAGATGCGATAGAAGAAACCTTTGATGGATACATTGTGGCAACACCTGCAATTACTCATTATCCAATCGGGAAGAAGTTATTAAGTAAAGGTCTAAATGTATTATTGGAAAAACCAATGACTCTTTCAACAGAGCATGCACAAGAGCTTGTTGAAATAGCAAAGGAATCAAATGCAAGGCTTATGGTTGGTCATGTTTTATTATTTCATCCGGCAATAAAAAAGATTAAAGAAATAGTTGATAGCGGTAAACTTGGCAAGCTGTACTATGCTTACTCAAGCAGATTGAATTTCGGTAAGGTTAGGACAGAAGAAAATGTCTTTTGGTCATTTGCACCACATGATATATCAGTATTGAATTATTTAATAGGTGCACCGGCACTTAAGATTGAGGCAAAAGGTTCAAAGTACCTACAAGATAATGTATATGATGTTACAATGGCACAGTTTACATATCTAAATAATGTACATGCACATATATTTGTATCTTGGCTCCATCCATTCAAGGAGCAAAGATTGGTTGTTATTGGAGAAAAAGGCATGTTATCATTTGAGGATTCATCAAAAGATAAAAATATTCTTTATTATGACAAACATGTAGATTTTGTTGAACAACACCCCATACTGTTAGCAGAACCTGATGAAGTTATTTCTTATGAAAAGAAGTTACCATTAACTGAAGAATTAAAATATTTTATTGAGAATCTTGATGGCAACATAGAAATTGCTGATGGGAAATCTGGTATTGAAGTTGTAAAAGTACTTGAAACAGTTCAAAAATTAATAGATAATGAGAATTAGAAAGTATAGACGAGGAGATTAATTATGGCAAGCTATTATGTTCATGAGAGCAGTTACATTGATGATAATGTAACAATTGGTGAAGGTACTAAAGTATGGCATTTCTGCCATATTCAAAAAGGTGCACAAATAGGTGACAAATGTTCTTTAGGTCAAAATGTAAATGTATCCAATAATGTTAAAATTGGAAATGGTGTAAAGATACAGAATAATGTGTCAGTATATGAAGGTGTTGAGCTTGAGGATTATGTGTTTTGCGGACCATCCATGGTATTTACAAATGACCTGACACCAAGAAGCAAATATCCTAAAGGATCTGTAGGTTACATAAGAACACTTGTAAAGTATGGGGCAACTATTGGAGCAAATGCTACAATTGTATGCGGTAATACAATAGGTAAATGGGCTATGATTGCTTCGGGTGCTGTAGTGACAAAAGATGTACCTGCATATGCCTTAATGGCTGGTGTGCCTGCAAAGCAAATAGGATGGGTATGTGAATGCGGTACGCCTTTAAAAGATAACTACATATGCAATGAATGTGAAAGGGAATACATTTTAGAGAATAATGAACTTAAAGAAAAATAATAGATAGGAGTGATGAGTGTGGAATTTAGAGATTTAAAAGCTCAATATAGAAAGTATAAGACAGAGATTGATTCAGCAATTCAAGAAGTACTTAACAATACAAATTTTATTGGTGGGAAAGAAGTAAACACTTTAGAACAAAGATTAGCTGATTATGTAGGTGTAAAACATTGTATTACTTGTGCCAATGGTACTGAAGCTATGACACTTGTTATGATGACATGGAATATAAAAGAGGGAGATGCTGTATTTGTTCCTGATTTTACATTCTTCTCAACAGGAGAAGTTGTTTCATTTAGAGGGGCTACACCAGTATTTGTTGATGTAGACAGAGATACATTTAATATCGATACTGTAAAGTTGGAGAATGCTATAAAAAAGGTGCTTGATGAAGGTGAATTGACTCCTAAAGCCATCATACCTGTAGATTTATTTGGACTTCCGGCGGATTATATTGAAATTGAAAGAATTGCTAAGAAATATAACTTAACAGTGCTAGAAGATGGTGCTCAGGGATTTGGTGGAAGTATCAATGGCAAGAAAGCTTGTAGTTTTGGATATGCTGCGACAACATCATTCTTCCCGGCAAAACCATTAGGATGTTATGGAGATGGCGGAGCTATATTTACGGATGATGATAAATTGGCAGAACTATTGAATTCATTAAAAGTTCATGGTAAAGGTGATAATAAGTATGATAATGTTAGGGTAGGGGTTAACTCAAGACTTGATTCAATTCAGGCTGCTGTGTTGAATGTAAAACTCAATGCATTTATTAAACATGAACTGGATGATGTAAACCGAGTGTACGATATCTATACTGAAAAGTTAAAAGGAATTGTTGAAACACCGGTTATTCCTAATGGCTATGTTTCAAGCTTTGCTCAATATACAATTAAGTTGAAAAATAAAGAGGGAAGAGATGGATTGCAGGCTAAATTAAAGGCAGAAGGTATCCCAAGTATGATTTATTACGTGAAACCGATGCATAAGCAGGATGCTTTTTCGGAATTAGATTTTGATGATAGTGATTTTGAAATTACTGATGAGCTGTGTGATACAGTCTTATCATTGCCTATGCACCCGTATTTGAGAGAAGAGGATGTTGAAGCGGTGTTTAATGTGATAAAATATCATATTGAAGCTTAAGACAATATAATATCTTACTTGTATAGATAAATGATTAAAACCTTGAGAACATATATTAAATTATTAAAACAATAGTAGTATTTTTTGACACTACATACATATGAAGAGGTGATACATGAAAATTGCTCATATATTTACGACTAAAGGTTATTTAATTGCAGAAAGTTATATAAGGTTTGTTCGAGAAAGTTTTCATAATGATGAACATGAATTTATTGTGGTTGGAACTGATTTTGACGAATCAAAAAATAGTTTTCCTATTAACCAAACAGGAATTATATATTTATCGGATTATGAAAGAGATTATAATAAATTAATTCGACTATTGAACTCTTATGATAAAATCATATATCATGCTTTGTCAATTCCAACAAAAACACAGATTAAATTTTTAACAAATAAAAATGTTATGAATAAAATATTTTGGGTATCCTGGGGTTATGATTTATATCAGTGGAAACAAACCGCTGACACAATTAAAAAGGCAGTTGCTAATGTAATACATTATATATTTAGAAAAAGAATACGAAATTTCGTGGGAATATTTCCGCCAGATATTGAATTTTTTAAAAATGAGTTTATGACCAATGCAAAAACTTATTTTGCACCGTATGTAAGTTTATTATATAGCGATTTATATAAAAGAGAAGTAAATTTACAACAACTTAAATATAAAGTGAACGATGGAGAACAAATCAATATTCAAATTGGACATTCTAGTAGCAAAATATTAAACCACTTAGATGTTTTAGAAAAATTAAGTAATTTTAAGAACGAGAATATAAGAATATACTTACCACTCAGCTATGGGGATAAAGAGTATGGTAATATGGTAGAAAAAAACGCAAAAATAATATTCGGAGAAAAAGTGATATGTTTGGGAGAAATAATAGAAAAGGAGAAATATCACGACTTACTATCAGTTATAGATATAGCTATATTTAATACTTCAAGACAAATTGGGCTAGGCAATATAATTCCCTTGCTATATATGGGGAAAAAAATCTATCTTCCTAAAAACTCTGTAATGTATGATTATTATAATAAATTAGGAATAAATATATGTAATTATTCGGATATTCAGAATTATGATTTTAAAAAGTTTATTGAGCCAATTGATGGGAAAATGGCAAATGAATATGTAAAGAAGAATATTCAAAATAAAGATTTAATGATAGAAGTGTGGAAAAAAGTATTCGAGGCTCCATTGAAATGAGTGCTTTGAGCGGATTATTGTGAAAAACAAACATTGTATTTGATTAAATTTACTGTTTATATTAAAAACCTAAAAATAAATTTATAACAAAAAAGTTAGGAAAACAATCAATGAGTAATAATATTAATAAAACTCAGGTTATATCTTCTTTAATCTGGAAACTAGCAGAGCGTGGAGGTACCCAAGGAATAAGCTTTATAGTATCAATAATATTAGCTCGCTTACTTAGTCCAGAAGATTACGGTATTATTGCGCTTATAACTATATTTATAGCTATTGCAAATGTATTTGTGCAAAGTGGTTTTAATACTGCGCTTATTCAAAAGAAAAATACAGACGAATCAGATTTTTCTTCAGTATTTTACTTAAGTTTATTTATTGCATTAATACTTTATATATTATTATATTTTACTGCACCAAGGATTGCTGATTTTTATGATAATGAGCAATTGGTATCAATTTTACGTGTGCTTTCGATTACGCTAATATTTGGAGCATTTAATTCAATTCAAAATGCGTATTTAGCTCGAAAGATGATGTTTAAAAAACTGTTTTTTTGTAGCTTGGGTTCAATTATTATTTCAGGTACTATAGGAATAGCTACAGCTTACTCTGGTTGGGGTGTATGGGCTTTGGTCGCTCAAAATATAACTAGTCAGATGTCGGTTACTATAATTCTCTGGTTTACCGTTAAATGGAGACCAACACTAATGTTTTCGTTAAAACGAGTGAAAAGTTTATTTTCATATGGGTCCAAGCTGTTGGCATCATCGTTGATAAATACTCTTTATCTAAATTTAAGAAGTCTTATTATTGGGAAAATATATAACCCTGTTATGTTAGGATATTATAATAAAGGGCAACAATTCCCTAATCTAATTATAACTAATATTGATGGTTCAATACAATCTGTTATGTTACCTGCATTATCTGCCCATCAAGATAACCAAAAAAGGGTAAAGGAAATGATGAGGCGCACAATAGTATCAAGCTCATTTCTGATATTTCCTATGATGATAGGAATGGCTGTTGTTGCAGAACCTATAGTGAAAGTTGTTTTAACAGAAAAATGGTTACCGGCAGTTCCATTTTTACAGATATTTTGTATTTCTTATATGCTGTATCCAATTCATACAGCTAATCTTCAAGCAATAAACGCTATTGGTAGAAGTGATATGTTTCTAAAATTAGAAATTATTAAAAAGGTTTTTGGCTTAGCTATATTGAGTATTAGTCTACAGTATGGTGTTTATGCAATAGCATTGGGAGAGGTTATAAGCGGTATTATTGCTTCATTTATAAATGCACATCCGAATAGACAGTTTCTTGATTATAGTATAAAGGAACAGGTTATAGATATCATGCCATCATTGTTAATCTCTCTTGTTATGGGTGGAGTTGTTTACTTGTTTAATTTTCTCGGCTTTTCAACCTTGAAAATACTCTTTCTACAGATATTTTCAGGAATTATTATTTATGTAGGTCTTGCAAGAATATTTAAGATAGAGAGTTTTATATATCTACTTAAATCTGCAAAAGATATTTTTAATTTTAAAAGTAATAATTAGTTTAGGGTAATTATCAATTGTTATGAATAATATAAAAGGAGGATCAGATGAACAGTTATTATACAAAAGAAGAACTTAATGAAATCGGATTTGCGAGTGTTGGAGAAAATGTATTAATTAGCAGAAAAACCAGTATTTATAGTCCACATAAAATTTTTATAGGTAACAATGTGAGAATTGATGATTTCTGTATTTTGAGTGGTAAGATTACTTTGGGTAACTATATTCATATAGCAGCATATGTTGCATTATTTGCAGGAAATGCTGGTATAGACATTTATGATTTTTCTGGAATATCCTCAAAATCAACTGTTTATGCAGTAACAGATGATTACTCTGGCTTATCAATGACAAATCCAACAATTCCTGATAAATATCGCTCTATTCAAAGTTCAAAAGTAATTATAAAAAAACATGCATTAATTGGTGCTAGCTGTTTAGTTTTACCTGGTGTTACACTTGAAGAGGGTAGTGCATTCGGGGCAATGACATTAATTCATAAAGATTCGAAACCTTGGAGTGTAAATGTTGGGATACCATTTAAGAAGGTTAAAGATAGACTAAAAGATATTATTACATTAGAAAATGAATTCATGAAGGAGTTAAATTCAAATGAATAGCATGATTCAAGTAACAAGATCATCGATGCCACCTATAGAAGAATATATTGATGAAATAAAAGGTCTTTGGGATAGTCATTGGTTAACCAATATGGGAGAAAAACATATTGAATTGGAAGAGCAACTAAAATCATATTTGAACATTGAAAATATAACAATATTTACTAATGGTCACATTGCTTTGGAATGCGCCATAGCTGCCTTTAATCTTGCTGGTGAAGTAATTACAACACCATTTACTTTTGTGTCTACGACACATGCGATTGTAAGGAATGATTTAGATCCTGTATTTTGCGATATCAATCCAGAAGATTATACAATTAATGTTGAAAGAATTGAGAGCTTAATTACAGAAAAGACTTCTGCTATTATACCTGTTCATGTATATGGTAATATATGCAATGTTGAAAAAATTGATCAAGTTGCTAAAAAGCATAATTTAAAAGTAATTTATGACGCAGCACATACTTTTGGTGTGACAGTAAATGATAAAAGCATAGGAACTTTTGGTGATGCATCAATGTTTAGTTTTCATGCTACAAAGGTTTTTCATACAATTGAAGGAGGAGCGGTTACTTATAATGATCCTTCTTTAAAGAAAATACTTAACGATATTAAAAACTTTGGTATAACCGGACCTGAGACTGTTGAATATGTTGGCGGTAATGCCAAAATGAATGAATTTCAAGCAGCTATGGGTATTTGTAATCTTAGACATGTTGATTCTGAAATTGCTAAACGAAAAAATGTAGTTGAAAGATATAATGAACATTTAAGCGGAATTGAAGGCATCAAACTTTCAAAGCCACAAGATGGTATTAAGAGCAATTATGCGTATTATCCTGTTGTTTTTGATGGTTATAAAAAGACAAGAGATGAAATATTTGGGGAGCTAAAAACTCATAATATTATGGCGAGGAAATATTTCTATCCTCTTACCAATAGTTTTGATTGTTATAAAAACCAATACAGTGCTGAAGATACACCTAT
>ENA-UOOR01002082-UOOR01002082.1-fermentation-metagenome-genome-assembly--contig:-NODE-2082-length-21366-cov-10.424804_pt1 | contig 21366 bp, 22 predicted proteins | sample MGYA00245780_ERZ724029 | MGnify/ENA primary metagenome ERZ724029 (study PRJEB28704, sample SAMN03018315) | fermentation metagenome | biome: anthropogenic terrestrial biome; feature: soil... | reverse complement strand
TCACATAAGTAATTATAAGCGACGCCTCTAAACAAAAAATAAACAAGAATCCATCCTGGGGAAGAGCGGCTCTTTAATATCTATATCCTTCATTGGATTTTTCTTTCCCTTTATAAACATGATGAAAAATGGTATTCTATTAGGGATGATCGAGAAAAGATTGGTGCGGAAAGTGAGTTTCATATACAGATTTTTAGATAGTTTTGGCTTGAAACACAGACTATATAATATGGAGGAGATAAGATGCTGGAAATTAAAAACGTCTCCCTCGATGTGGGGAATAATGGTCATAATATAAAAATCCTTAAAGACTTAAACTTCACTTTTAAGGAGAAAAAGCTATATGTGATCACCGGCCCTAATGGTGGCGGTAAATCGTCGTTAGCAAAGATTATTATGGGAATATATAAACCTGCTGACGGTAGAATAATCCTTGATGGACTTGATATCACTAATTTTGATATAACCCAAAGAGCCAATCTTGGGATTAGATATGCTTTTCAGCAGCCTCCGCGCTTTAAAGGCATTAAAGTGAGGAAACTGCTAACAATCGCAGCCGGAGACGCCGCGGAAAAGACCGATCTGTGCGGACTGCTTCAAGACGTTGGGCTCTGCTCTCAAGATTATCTGGATAGAGAAGTTGACGGCAGTCTCTCCGGAGGGGAATTAAAAAGGATAGAAATGGCGACTGTGATGGCAAGAAGAGTAAAAATTGCGGTGTTCGATGAACCGGAAGCAGGTATTGATTTATGGAGTTTTCAAAAGCTGGGTGAGACTTTTAAAAATTTACATGAAAAATATGATACTACCATTATCATTATCTCCCATCAAGAGCGGATTCTTAGTCTTGCCGATGAAGTAATGGTGTTGGCCGACGGGAGAATTAAAGAAGTTACAAGCAAAGAAAGGATCATGGCAGAGATTGCAGCAGGGGCAGGCGACTGCAGGTGCGGACAGGATTGTGGAAAAGGAGTGGGCAGAAATGTTGACTGCATTGGATAATGAACTTCTTGAAAAAATTGCCGATTTGCATAACATACCGATCGGAGCATATAACATAAGAAAAAATGGTGAAGGAGTAAGCAGAAACACAACCGCCAATATTGATATCATAACGAAGAAAGATCAACCGGGGATCGATGTAAGAATCAAGCCGGGCACTAAGGGTGAGAGTGTTCATGTACCTGTAATCATGTCAGCAAGCGGGCTTACGGATGTAGTCTATAATACTTTTGAGGTTGGGGCCGGCTCGGAGGTGCTGATTGTTGCCGGATGCGGTATCCATAACCCCGGAGATCAGAATTCGCAACATGATGGCATCCATCACTTTTTTGTCCGTGAAGGGTCACGAATGAAGTATGTAGAGAAGCATTACGGCGAGGGAAAAGGTAAGGGAGAGAGGATCCTTAACCCTAAAACCATCATTGAAGTCGAAGCGGACGGTATTGTTGAACTGGAAATGGTACAAATCAAAGGGGTTGATCATGCGGAGCGGGTTACGGAAATTCATCTACAGAAGAATGCCCGCCTGATTATAACGGAACGGCTCTTAACATATTTAAGTCAAGAAGCGGAATCAAAAATTATTGTTGAACTTGATGGGGAAGATTCCACAGCGCAAGTCATATCGCGCTCGGTGGCTCAAGATCACTCGAAGCAGAAATTTTACTTTAATCTTGTAGGTAAAAACAAGTGCCGAGGTCATGTCCAATGTGATTCCATCATAATGCATCAGGCGAAAGTATTCTCCATACCGGAAATTTCTGCGCTTCATCAGGAGGCGCAGTTGGTACATGAGGCAGCTATCGGGAAAATAGCCTCCGACCAGTTGATCAAGTTAATGAGCCTCGGCCTAAGCGAAAAGGAAGCTGAAGATACTGTTTTAAAAGGTTTTTTAAAATAGGATTCTATTTCACATTGAAAGTAAAAAGTTTATTCCAAGTCCCGGACACCGGCCCGGATTTTTACCGGTTTTTCTGTATGATCAGGGAGTCAATATTATTTAACTAATAACTTCAGAGCAGAAGGGCTTGAATCAACAGATATTGACACAAGACCTTCTGCTTTTAGATTTGACAAGCTTGTTCCCGAAGATTTATATGAGGATACTGTACAGCAAAACCTTAGCCTACATGTTTGCCATATTCCGACACTCGGTAGCGCACTTTCGGCATTCATCTGCGCACTGCTGGCAATGGTTATCTTTAAACATAGCGCATTCTTTAGCGCAGGCCTCACAAATATTAGCGCAAACGCCACAGATTTGTTGGGCAAAATCACTATTAGCGGACATAAACCGAGCTGCTATCGAGCAGATCTCCGAACAAGCTCGCAGTAGTGATAGACACTTAGCTCTGGCTTTAACATCCTCTTCTTTTAGGCAAGACTCAAAGCACTCTTCGCAAACTTGCATACAACGGTGACATTCATCAATGCATTTTTGGTATTTCTGCACTGATGTTTCAATAACAGACAGATCTATTCCTCCTTTCCCTCTTTTCCTTGTTATTTTAACCGCTAGCCATCATTTTACTCTAAAAGAACCTCTTCGATTTAAATTTTTAGGCGGAATCTTTCATATATTCCTGCCAATTTGTATGGACTGCTTAGTTAAAAAAGAGATTGACACTTATCTATATCTAGGCATATAATTAGGCATAGATAAACGTCTATATCCGTTATATAAGACTAGTATGGAGGTGAGTAAAATGGAGAAGGACTACAGTAATTACGCTTTATTAATGAAAGCTCTAGCGGATGAAACCAGGGTTAAAATATTTGATCTGCTGTCCCAAGCCGAGCTTTGCGCTTGTACGATTCTGGAAGAGTTCCAGATCACACAGCCTACGCTCTCCTACCACATGAAAATCTTAAGTGAGAGCGGTTTGGTGGATAGTAGGCGTGATGGGGTCTGGATGAAGTATTCGATTAACAAGGATAACTTGAAGGTGATAAAAGGATTTTTTGCTGGCATTGGAGATAACATCCAAAATCAAAGTCAATGCTCTAAAAAATGTTAGGAGTTGATCTGTTGTTTATATTTGCCTGGCTAAATAATCAATTACTCAAAATGAAATGGCTTCACGATTTAGTGACTTTACTAGTAAAAAATATATTTGGATTAGATGTAAATAGTAGAGTGGGAGGAAGTATTCATTTCTTCATCTACGATGTGATTAAAATCTTTATCCTGCTTTCTGTTTTAATCTTCATGATCTCCTATCTTCAAAGCTTTTTCCCCCCGGAGAGAACCAGGAAAATCTTAGGTAGGTTTAAAGGGGTTTCCGCCAATATACTAGCGGCCCTACTTGGAACTGTTACCCCATTTTGTTCTTGCTCCTCTATTCCTTTATTTATTGGCTTTACCAGTGCCGGGCTACCAATTGGGGTTTCCTTTTCCTTTTTAATCTCTTCACCGCTGGTCGATTTGGCGTCTATTATTTTACTGGCCAGTATCTTTAACTGGAAAATCGCCATTGCCTATGTGGTGGTAGGTGTTGCCCTGGCGGTTATTGGGGGAACGATCATTAGCAAATTAAAACTTGAAGAGTATGTGGAGTCCTTTGTTTTTAGTAACAAGAGTAATAAGATGCTGGAAATAGAACAGGCAGATTTAACTATTCGTGACCGTATAGAATTTGCTAAGGCTCAAGTGTCGGAGATCATAAAAAAAGTATGGCTCTATATTTTGATCGGTGTTGGCATCGGCGCTGCGATCCATAATTATATTCCAGAGCCATTAATAACCGCTGTCCTAGGTCAAGACAAATGGTATTCTGTGCTCATAGCAACCTTTGTCGGAGTTCCGATGTATGCTGATATTTTTGGGACATTACCGATTGCGGAAGCCTTGGTTGCCAAGGGAGTAGGACTTGGTACCGCACTATCCTTTATGATGGGTGTCACTGCGCTTTCACTTCCCTCGATGATTATGTTAAAGAAAGTCGTTAAGACAAAACTGTTAGCCATCTTTGTGGGGATTGTGACCCTAGGCATAGTGATCATCGGTTACGTCTTTAATGCCTTTGGTTTTCTTTTGATGTGAGGGAATTGCATAATTACCAAAAATTCTATTTAACCACAATATATAGTGTTTGACTAATATTAGGCTATCAATATATTGTGGTTAAATCTTAAATAAGTGAATTATGCAATTCCTTAATGTAAATACAAATCATGACCGGAGGAAGCTATTAACTATAGTGGTATTCAAGAAGCGAGCAGTGGAAAATGTGGCTGCTCATGGAGGGATGATCAAGGAGGGTGTTATTGATGAGTGAGGGAAATACTATGAAATCCAAAAAAAGTATGGCTACAAAAATCATCATACCAGCTTTGCTTTTATGTATTGTAGTTGGTATCTGGGTTGCCAAGAATGATAAAAAAGACAGTGATTATGTGGGGAGCAATCCTGACTTTGCTTTGCATGTGACGGAGAAGATAGAGCTTGAAAAGCTAAAGTCCTACGGGCTTCCGATGATTATTGATTTCGGCGCGGATTCTTGTATTCCCTGTAAGGAAATGGCTCCAGTCTTAAAGGAATTAAATGAGGAGCTGCAGGGAAAGGCAATTATTAAGTTTGTGGATGTGTGGAAAGATCAGGCATTAGCTGAAGGTTACCCAATAAGTCTGATTCCAACCCAAGTATTATTTGATGCAAAGGGTAAGCCATACAAACCTAAAGAAGATGAAGTTATGCAGATGAAGCTGTTTTCACTGAGGGAGACTGGGGAACATGTTTTCACCACTCATGAAGGAGGAATGACTAAAGAGCAGATGTTGAGTGTGCTGAAGGAGATGGGGTTAGAATAATGGTTACAGTAGCAAATCAGTGGCTTGACTTTATTTCAGCTTCTATTTCCGCAAATATCTGGCTGGCTCCGCTCCTGGCATTAGTTGCCGGAATAATAACTTCTATTACTCCCTGTGCGCTTACCAGTGTACCTCTTGTGATCGGTTATGTAGGAGGTAGTGGAGAACGGGATGCCAAAAAGGCTTTTTGGCTGTCAGTGGTGTTTTCGATCGGGATGGCTGTCACATTTACCATTTTGGGCACAGTTGCTTCTCTTCTAGGAAGACTCATGCAAGGAACCGGCTCCTGGTGGTATATACTTCTTGGTGTGCTCATGTTGTTAATGGCTTTGCAGACCTGGGAGATTTTTAACTTCATTCCCTCTTCTTATGCTATTAATAAGAATACTAAACGAGGCTTTTGGGGAGCGTTTTTTGCCGGAGTTTTAGGCGGCTTTTTCTCATCACCTTGTGCGACCCCTGTTTTAGTGGTGTTACTTGCTATCGTGGCAAAAGAAGGCAGCCTTTTATGGGGAATATTGCTTTTGACGCTGTATTCTTTAGGCCATAGTTTTCTGGTGTTGATTGCTGGTACGTCGGTAGGTTTTGTACGCAAGCTCTCATCAAGTGAGAAATATGGCAGGGCAAGCGAAATCCTCAAAATTCTGATGGGATTAATGATAGCGTTAATCGCTTTTTATCTGTTTTATTTAGGGTTTTGATTGGAGGTGTGGGCAATGTGCGCTTGCAGACGAAGGTATCGGTGTCGATATTTCTAGCAAGGCTAACTTTCTACCTAAGGAAATCCTGCGGTCGATTCATCCGGCTCCGGTTTTTGTTACTTCATGTACGCGAGCGGTAGCCAGCGTGAACGATTACTTAGTTTTAAAATTTAGGAAAGAAGGTTAGCTTAATGGTGTTTTCAGTGGAGAGTCTATGGCGAGCAGGGGGAACATTCCTCTATTTGTTTGGTGAGCTATTTCTATTATTTATCGGCATCAGTTTTTTAGTAGCAATGCTACAAATATATATATCTAAAGAAAAAATACAAAGGGTATTAACAACACCACGACAGAGTTTAAATAGTATCTTCGGTGCATTGTTAGGAGCGGTTACTCCATTTTGTTCCTGCTCAACTGTACCAATCCTGGTGGGACTCATTAAAAGTCGCGCTCCCTTTTCAGGTATAGTGTCGTTTCTTTTAACTTCACCAATATTAAACCCGGCAATAATTGCGTTATTTCTTACATTTTTCGGTCTAAAGGCGACTTTGATTTATACCATATCTACTTTTATCTTTGCAGTATTGGCAGGGCTTATCCTTGACAGACTGGGTTTTGAGAAAGAGGTAAAAAGAGTGTCGATTAAAGGTGGTCAACAAGATGAGGTGGTTTGGGAAAAGCTACAGGGTACATTTGGGCAAAAAAATCTAACGGCAGTAAAATATGCATTTAAAGATGCTTTTAGCTTGTTCCGTGGTGTTTTAGTCTTCTTGCTAATTGGGGCGGGGATCGGCGCTTTTATTTATGAATTTGTACCAACCGAATTGCTTTCTAAGTTTGCAGGGGCAAATAATATATGGGCAGTACCTCTGGCTGCGCTGGTAGGTATTCCCATGTATATTCGAACAGAAACGATGATCCCTATTGCGGGTATACTAATTGGAAAAGGTGTCGGTTACGGTACGATGATTGCGCTTATTATCGGCGGCGCGGGAGCAAGTATTCCTGAAATATCACTACTTAGCTCTATTTTCAAGAAAAAAATGCTGATTGCTTTTGTTTTATGTATCCTTTTAGTTGCCATCGCAACAGGATATGTATTTAATATAATAATGTAAATTTAGGAGGGCGTATGATGAGTAAGAAAAAAGGGTTCTTTAGTGGTTTACTCGGTGAAAAAAAATCAGGTGGTTGCTGCAATATGGAGATTATCGAAGAAACTGAAAGCTGTAGTTGCGGTTGCGCTGATGGGAGCTGCAACACAAGCGAGGAGAATAAAACTTTTATTGAGGGTGCAATGAGCATTAAGATTTTAGGTTCGGGATGCAAAAATTGTGTTACCCTTACAGAAAACACGAAACTGGCGCTAGCAGAAATGGGTTTGCAAGCAAACATCGAGAAGGTTACTGACCTATCGGCTATTACAGGATATGGAGTAATGTCGACTCCAGCCTTAGTTATTAACGAAAAGGTCGTTTCATCAGGAAAGGTTCTAAAACCAAAAGAGATAGTTAAAATTCTTGAAAAAGTGAGAGGAAAAGCTAATGAGTAACAATTTTACGGGATGTTGTTCGGGGGGCAGCGCATGCTGTCCTCCTCAACAGGAGAAAAAGCGGCTTTTGATTGATTTTCTATATTTGGATTTAAGTGTTTGTACCAGGTGTCAAGGAGCAGACAACAACCTTACTCAAGCAATTGATGAAGTGTCAGGGGTATTAGAGGCTGCCGGTTTTGAAATCGTAGTAAATAAGATTAATGTTACTACAAAAGAACTGGCGATCAAACATCAATTTCTAAGCTCGCCGACTATTCGGATCAATGGGGTCGATCTTGAATTGGAGGTCAAGGAATCTACCTGTCAGGAATGTGGAGACCTTTGCGGAGATGAGACTGACTGTCGGGTATGGGTATATGAAGGTGTTGAATATACAGAACCGCCCAAAGCGATGGTTATTAATGCAATTCTTAAGGCGGTTTACAGTGAACAAAAAACAAACACTGTCAACAGGAAAGAGTATCAACTACCCAATAATCTGCGACGGTTTTTTGATGCTTTAGAAAGAAAGGGGGATTAATTGATCATCCACTTCACATCCTTTTAATAGCGGTGCCATTAATTATTCAAACCTTTTTGATTTTCTTCATCGCTTATCTATGGGCAAAGCTGTGGAAACTGCCTCATGATGTGGCGACGCCAGCAGGCATGATCGGAGCCTCAAACTTCTTTGAGCTTGCGGTGGCAGTTGCTATTTCCTTATTTGGGCTAGATTCAGGAGCAACTCTTGCCACGGTAGTAGGAGTGTTAGTTGAGGTTCCAGTGATGCTTACCCTCGTTAGAATAGCAAATAAGACAAGAGGCTGGTTCGAACTAGCAAAATAACATCAAGGAGGGTATGATGAGTAACATTAAGCCAAAGGTAGCTTTTATTTGTGTCCATAATTCATGTCGTAGTCAAATAGCAGAAGCACTGGGAAAACATTTTACCAGTGCTGTTTTTGATAGTTATTCGGCAGGAACTGAGGCTAAGTCACAAATAAACCAAGATGCGGTAAGGCTAATTAAAGAACTATATTCAATAGACATGGAGAAGACGCAATACTCTAAACTATTAACTGTTCTTCCACCGGTTGATGTTGTTATTACCATGGGCTGTAATGTGAAGTGTCCGTTTCTTCCATGTAAGCATCGAGAGGATTGGGGACTTGCTGATCCTACAGGTAGAAGTGATGAGGAATTCAAAATTATCATTGCTAAAATTGAAAAAAAGGTTAAGGAGCTGGCAAAACAGATTTCGAATAAAATTTTAGATATTCAATAATAGGATATTCAGGAGCATGTATTGTTGAAATTTGAGTTTTAAGGATTTTATTTGTATTTCTTATTGAAACTGCAAAATATTATTTGGTATTGACAAAGACGTAGCGTCATATTATAGTTGTCATTGCAACTATGTGTTGCTAGGGGGAGAATATGATGTTTTTGAAAAACATATCGGCTATTTCAAGATATGGATATATATATGCCCATAGAAACCTTAAAAACATTGATATCACTGGATCTGAACATGCAGTAATTATCTACTTGTCCAAGCATGATTGTGTCAATCAAGATCGTATCTCTGAATTTTTGATGCTTGATAAAGGAACAATTGCTAAAACATTAGCAAATCTTGAAGAAAAAAACTTTATTACCAGAACAGTAAATTCGCAAAATCGAAGGGAAAAAATTATATCGCTAACTGAATATGGGAAATCTGCGGTTGATATGGTTTTAAATATTGCAGAAGAGTGGCAAAGTAACGTATTAGATGGGTTAACTTTACAAGAAAGGGATGTTTTTTATAGACTTAGTGAAAAAATTGCTCACAACGCAAAAATGATTGCCTATAATAATTTGACAGGAGAAAAAGAATGAAGGATAATCGAATAAAGCTACTAAGTGAGGCCCCTGTAACTAAAGCAATACTTGTGATGTCGCTACCTGTTGTTATGGGGATGATGGTACAGGTACTGTATAATCTGGTGGACACTTTTTTTATTGGAAGATTAAATGACCCGAATCAGCTTGCCGCTGCAAATATCGCTACCCCCATATTTATGATGATGATGGCGCTTGCCGGAATTATTGGTACTGGAGCAGCATCATATATTTCTAGATGTCTTGGTGAGAAAAATAATGAGCAAGCAGATAAAACCCTTGTTATTAGTGTAGTCATTTGTATTATTTTGGGTATAGTTGTGACGATTGCCGGTTTTTTGTTATTAAAACCACTTATTACTGTTCTTGGAGCAAGTACTGGGACGTTTAAATTTACATATGACTATGTCTTTGTGCTATTAATGGGAAGCGTTCCTATTATGTGCAACTATGCTATGGGGCAACTATTGCGTTCAGAAGGTGATGCAATGGGCTCTATGGTAGGCATGCTTATTGGAACAGTTGTTAATATTGTTTTAGACCCAGTATTTATCTTTGCGTTTGGTATGGGTATGCAGGGCGCCGCTATAGCCACTGTTTTAGGAAATGTTTTTGCGCTTGCCTTCTATTGCTACCGCTATGCAAGGGGAAAAACGCTTTTGAAAGTTAAACTTTCCTTATTTACATTTAACAGAACTATCTGGAAAGAAATATTTGTAATAGGTACACCTGCTTCCCTTAGTCAGCTTCTGATGAGTGTTTCAATGATTGTATGCAATAATATAGCTGCAAGTTATAGTGATATAGTGGTTGCCGGTTTTGGCGTGTCGGCAAAAATAATAGCAATAGGAACATTTATCTTTATGGGTTTTGCTGCCGGCTGCCAGCCTCTTGTGGGATTTAATTATGGCGCTAAGAACTTTGAACGAGTCATGGCTATCATAAAAAAAGGAGTTGTGATGACTTCAATAATAGGCGTAACTTTGAGTGTGTTTTTTGGTGTATTTGCGCGCACTATAATCACCTTTTTTATATCTACACCTGAGGTTATAGATGCAGGAACGGTAATTTTGCGCGCATTGATGCTATCCCTACCTTTTATTGGAGGTCAAATGCTGTGTAGAACAACGGTTCAAGCTATGGGAAAAGCACTACCGGCTTTATTCCTTTCATTATCAAGACAAGGTGTCTTCTACTTGCCACTATTGTTCATTTTAAATATAACGTTTGGATTTAAAGGTTTTATATACGCTCAACCGATAACAGATGTATTGATGCTTGTAATTTCAGCATTGATTTTACTAAGTATTATCAATAAAGACTCACTTATGCATAATGAGATTGAAAAAGAAAAGACGGAATGTAAACTTAAACTTGAAAAGTCTATGTTAGAGCCAACTCACGAAGAAACTTGATTATGTCTTAATTACTCATGCTTTGGAATTGCTTCTATGCTGATGGGACTATACCGGGATTTTCTTACGCTAATATTGGCTCTCTCAATAAGGAAGAAATAATTAGTACTTGTATTTTTTCGAAAATACGTTTCAGGAGAGGAATAGAATGAGAAGAATTGATAAAACCAAACTTTTGATTTTTATTCTTATGCGTTTATCGATTATTATTGCCGGATTGATTGCCATTTTTGAAAAAAACTGGACAGCCTTAGGAATGTCAATCTTAATACTGATTGCCATGTTAATACCGTCAATTATGGAAAAGCGATTTAATTTGGATATTCCCAGTGAGTTTGAGATCATTTTAATCTTCTTTATTTATGCCTCTTTATTCCTTGGAGAGATGCACCAGTTTTATGATAAGTTCTGGTGGTGGGATAAGATGCTTCATAGTCTTTCCGGGCTTATTTTAGGGAATATCGGTTTTCTCATCGTCAGTTATCTAAATAACTGTAGTAAAATGAATATAAGGCTAAGCCCCATTTATGTGGCGATTTTCTCCTTTTGTTTTGCGGTCGCCATGGGCGCGATTTGGGAAATCTACGAGTATTCCATGGATAAATGTTTTGGTTTCTTTATGCAAAGAGGTAGTCTAGATGATACGATGACGGATCTAATCTTGGATACGATGGGAGCATTGGTCTTTGCTGTTTTAGGTTATTTTCACCAAAAGGGTAGGATCAATATTATTTCTAAATATTTAGTCAGGTTTGACTTGGACTAATCTCGTTACAAAAAATTTATGCTTAAAAGAAAATAAATGATTATAAAAAAGCCATTCGGGAGAATGGCTTTTAGTGTTTGTGTCAGTGTGAACTTCCATTTTTTATTAATTGCGATTTATCCCAAAGATGCAAAAGGAGACAGAGTTGATTTGTTACTTGGAATAGTAGTGATAGTTGGTGGTAATTATGAAGGTAACAATAAGGGTTATTAAATGAAAGACATTTAAGGAGTGGAAAAGGCGGCATTAAAGAAGAGGATTGCTTATTCCCTCCTTAAGCTTTTTTGGAGAGGAAACTTTAATTTATGTTGCTATTTTTTACAGGCAGCGGCCTTATTATGCTGAGGACAAAACGGTTCTGGCAGTAAATCATGTCGACTTAATTTGGAAAGAAAACAAACTATGTAAATTAAGTGAAAGTATTAGCCAGGAAAATCCTTATAGCAGGGAAAAATAAAGAAGAAGAAAATTTGGAATTTTGATCTGGGTCAAGGCGACTTAGTTACGGAGGACATATAATAAAGCCATCACTGAAAGGGAGGAATAAATTATGACCACAAAAACCTATCAATTAGAGACTCTAACCTGTCCAAGCTGTGTGCTTAAAATTCAAACTGCTTTAAAAAGAAATGAGGGAGTACAGGAAGTCGAAGTATTATTTAATTCGAGTAGAGTCAGGGTTACTTTTGAGGAAACCGTAGTAGGATCCGGAGCGCTCGTAAGAATCATCGAAGCTTTGGGCTTTAAAGTGTTGGGAGAAAAATAAGACCAGTACTGGCAGGGAGGGAAGGGGTATGATTAAATTAACAACGGGACAAAGGGTTTTAATCTCTGGCTTACTGGCTGTCACTTCTTTTATCTTAAAAAGCACGATTGGACAGCAACCGATTACTAGTATTGTTATGATCGCCACCGCAGTTATGGCCGGGACACCAATTTTGAGGAATGCGATCTCAGCGCTACGTTATAAAATATTGGGGATCGATGCCCTGGTATCAATCGCTGTGCTGGGGGCGATGTTTATCGGGGAGTACTGGGAAGCGGCAGCTGTTACCTTTCTCTTTATGTTCGGCGAATATCTGGAGTCAAAGACTCTGGAAAAGACCAGATCATCGATTAAAGCGCTCTTAGAGTTGGCTCCGGATGTGGCTCGCGTGATTAGAAATGGTGAAGAGCTGGAGATCTCTCCAGAAGAAGTAATGACAGGAGATACCTTAGTAATTAAACCCGGGGAGAAAATTTCAGTGGATGGGACGGTGATTGAGGGCAGCGCTTATGTAAATCAAGCAGCTATTACCGGAGAATCAATCCCTGTGAGCAAGCAGCTGGAGGATGGGGTTTTCTCGGGGACGATTATCGAATCCGGCTATTTAAAAGTTAGAGCTGATCGAGTAGGAGAAGATACTACTTTTGCCCGCATCCTCCAGATGGTAGAGGAAGCTCAGGATAAAAAAGCTAAGACGCAAAAGTTTCTTGAAGAGTTTTCTAAATACTATACTCCTTCCATTATTATCTTATCGCTAGTCCTCTTGTTATTCACCGGGGATCTGGTCTTGTCTCTAACTTTACTGGTAATTGCTTGCCCAGGTGCCTTGGTAATCTCCACTCCAGTTTCGATTGTGGCGGGAATTGGGAATGGCGCTAAACATGGGGTGTTGGTTAAAGGTGGAGAAGTGATGGAAAAACTGGGGAAAGTTAAGATATTGGCTTTTGACAAGACGGGAACCTTAACCATTGGAAAGCCGATGGTTAATCGGGTAAAAACTTATGGTCTCGAGGAAAATGAACTGTTGAGAATCGCAGCTATTGGTGAAGCTTACTCTGAGCACCCTTTAGGAAGGGCGATTATCAATCAAGCAGAAAAGGCACTAGGTCCGCTTACTCAAGTGCCGGAAGCATCCGAAATAATCGTCGGTCAAGGTTTGAAAGTAGTTGTTGAGGGGAAAACAATTTTAATCGGCAACAGAAAACTGTTTGCGGAAAATGCTGTGAACATTGAAGAACAGGAGAATTATATTAGGTCTGAGGAAGAACAGGGACAAACTGCGGTTCTGGTCGGAGATTTAAGCGGGCTATGGGGTGTGATCTCGATTGCGGATCAGGTTAGAGACGACAGCAAAAAACTGATTACCAACTTAAAAAGATTGGGTGTAGAAAAAATAGTAATGCTGTCCGGAGATAATAAAAGGGTAGCTAAGGCAATCGCCAATGAGCTAGGAATTGATGATCACTATGGCGAGTTACTTCCGGAGGGAAAAGTTAAAGTTTTAGGGGAGTTACAGGAAAAGCACGGGATGGCGGCGATGGTGGGAGATGGAGTGAACGATGCGCCGGCTTTAGCCTCTGCCGATTTGGGGATTGCCATCGGTGGCGCGGGAACAGATGTGGCGATGGAGACTGCCGATGTGGTCCTGATGTCGGATGAGATTAGGAAACTCTCTCATGCCATCGGCTTAAGTCGCGCCACAGTTAGAAATATGAAGCAAAATATTTACTTTGCCTTGCTGGTCGCCGCCACACTTTTAACGGGAGTACTCTTCAAAACAGTTAACTTATCTTTTGGGATGCTGGTTCATGAGTTAAGCGTCTTGTTAGTAGTAATCAATGCGATCCGACTTCTGGGCTATGGAGATCGAGGAAAGTCAAAAAAGCAAGTTGCGTTGTAAGAAAATTGTATAGGATTGTTGACAAATGACCAAGTAAACGTAAGATCTAACGTTTACTTGGTTTTTTTTATTGTTGTCAGGTGCTAAAGGGAACAATAATTTTTGTATTATAGTCATTTGCTTCATTCAATTAAAAAGGAGGGAGTTAATCAGAAGACAGAGAATATTACAATATATAATTTAATAGAAACTAGGAGAGTGTACTGATGCCTATAGATTTTTGTAATGAGCTAAAGATTCGGGAAAAGTTAGAGCAAATTGACTGCTTTATGCTGGATCTGGATGGCACTGTTTATCTGGGAGATCACCTTTACCCGTGGTCGCTCGGGTTTCTGGATCGCCTTAAGGAACTGAAAAAGAACTTTATCTTTGTTACTAACAATTCTTCCCGTAAAGGCGCCTATTATGTCGCCAAGTTAACACGAATGGGGGTATCGCTACAAGCGGAACAGGTATTTACTTCTGCTGAAGCTACCCGGTATTTCTTAAAAAGCAACTATTCCTCCCGCCATATTTATCTCCTCGGAACTCCCGACTTGGAGGAAGAGTTTTGCGAAGATGGTTTTCACCTTACGTCCACCGATCCGGCTGCGGTGGTGTTGGGGTTTGATCAAACATTGACTTATGACAAATTACGAGTGGCTTGCGCCTTACTCCGACAAGGCATACCTTTTATTGCTACCCACCCTGATTTTAACTGTCCGACACCGGAGGGGCCGATTCCGGATTGTGGCGCGATGATTGCTGCAATCACCGCTTCGACTGGTGTCAGTCCCAAAATCATTGGTAAGCCTTACCCGGAAATGGTGGAAGCGCTTTGTTCTAAATTTGGTTTGCAGCGGAAAAACATTGCCATGATCGGCGATCGTTTGTATACTGATATTGCGATGGGTCAACAATCAGGTATTACTTCAATTCTGGTGCTAAGTGGTGAAACGCAACTTGAAGATGTGAAGGATTCCCCATATGTTCCCGATATAATTGCCGCTAACCTAGGCGAACTAACGGAATGGCTAAAGTAAGAAGAATAGATTTCAGTATACTTCGGTTAAGGAATTATATAATTTAAAAATAATTACTTAGTGTCATAAACTAAAAGGTTATTTTGAGGAGGGTTTAAATGGAGTGCCATCATCATCAGCAGGAAGGCAAAATGTGTATTGAAATCGTCCCTATTTTTGCGCATCTTAGCTATGAAGAGATGAGAGAGATTGCCGGAATCACTACCCAGAAAACCTTTGAAAAAGGGGAATTGATATATCTTTCAGGTGATACAGGAGACAAGCTTTATGTAATACATAGGGGCAAGGTTAAAATAACCAGATTATCCGATGCCGGAAAGGAACAAGTAATAAGAGTGTTGGGTCCGGGAGAATTTATGGGGGAGCTTTCACTTTTTAGCGCTAGTTATTTAACTGATAATGCTGAAACTTTAGAAAAAACCAACGTGTGTATAATCGCTGCGGAGAAAATCAAAGAACTAATGAAAAAGTATCCCACCATTGCCTTTAAAGTGATGGAGGAATTAAGCGAAAGACTGGAAAAAGCGGAGAAACTCATAGAAAAGATTAATCTGCATGGCGTCGAAAAAAGATTAGCTGAAACTCTTATAAATATGGCCAATGAGCAAGACGAAGTAATTTTAAAGATGAGTAAGAAGGATTTAGCTTCCCATCTGGGGATGAGTCAGGAAACCTTGAGCAGAAAGTTATCAAATTTTCAGGATTTAGGCTTAATTAAACAAATTGGACAAAGACAGATCAAGATCTTAGATAAAATCGCCCTTGAGGAAATAGAATAATTTTTAAGTTCAAAATGGGAATTAAGAAGATAAAGTTTATTGACAGGGATTAGTTATCTATGCTAACATATGAATGAACCGTCATTCATGCGCTGAAAGGGGAAAAAAGGATGGAAGATGATAAAAAGGAAAGAATTCGTGAAGCAGCGATTAAGGTAATGGCGGAAACAGGATTCTTTAATACCAAAACCTCTAGTGTGGCGGAAGAGGCCGGAGTCGCGGTAGGGACTATTTATAATTATTTTCGGAGTAAAGACGAGATTCTGGAGTACATATTTGCGGTTGAATTAAAAAAAAGATTAACTATTTTAAACAGGCTAAGGGAATCGACAGAGGGGTTCTGGGGAAAACTGGACCGTTTTTTGTCTTATCATTTCCAGGAGATCATTAAGCAACCGGAGATTGGACGGATTTTGGTACGGGAGAAAGAATATCCACGGAAAAACGGCGCTACCCAGATCAGTGGCTATCTGCAAAAAATTCCGGAGGCGATTGAACTGATGCTAAATGAGGCGATGGAAAGGGGTGAGATTGGAAAACATAAGGCAAAAGTAGTAGCGGCTATTATTTTTGGCGCGGTGCAGGGAGTGGTCGAAAAGACGGTTAATACGGATGATTTCTCCTTGTTGACTACTGCGGCTCAGGATTTAGTGGAACTTTTGAAAAAGGGCTTATAACATAGCTTTGGCGCTTCGAGCAGGAGATATTTGAGAAAAGTAAAAGGGAAGTTATTTACTTTAATGAATGAATGTTCATTCAAATACTGGAGGGATCAATTAGTGAAAAAACTAGTGAGAATAGCAACCGATCATCCTAGAGCCGTGATCTTAATAATTCTTATTCTTACGGTGGTTTTTGGTTTTTTTGCCACTCGAGTCACGATGACTACGGACCTTAAAGAGTTTTTCCCCCAAGATGACCACCGAGTGATCACCTATGAACAGGTGGAAGTGGATTTTGGGGCGGCCGAATATATTATGCTGGCGCTCGAGGCGGAAGATCTTTTCCATCCGGCGACGATTAGAAGTATTGATTTAATAACCCGGGATCTGGAAGAAATAGAGGGAGTAGCGACCGTTAGAAGCCTGACCTCCGTAGATGAGATTAAAGGAACCGAATGGGGGTTGGAGATCTCTCCCCTGGTCTCAGAGCTTCCGACTACCCCGGAGGCGGGCGAAGATTTAAGAGAAAAAGTATTAGCTGATGAACTGTATAGCGGAGCAATTGTTTCCAAGGACACCAAGGTTGGATTAATCATCATTGAAGTCCAACCGGATGCTGATTCGGTGGCCTTAGCAGGTCTGATTACTCAGCGGATTAAAGATTATTCGATTCCGGAAAGGCTTTATCTGACAGGAACGCCGGTGCTCAACAATCTCCTGGCTTCATCGATGCAGAAAGACCTTAAAAAATTATTTCCCGTTGTTCTGTTCATTATCGCCTTGATCCTCTTCCTTCATTTTAGAGATTTTAAGGGCGTGGCTTTACCCTTCGCCACGGTCTTTATTAGTCTGATCTGGACCCTGGGATTGATGGGGTTGCTAGGCAAGAAATTATCTCCTTTAAATGCGGTCATGCCGATTATTCTGGTCAGTTTAGGGAATGCCTACGGGATTTACCTACTTAATCGCTTTGGGGAGGAACTCTCCCGGGGCAAAAAACGACGGGAGGCGGTTGTCTCTGCGCTGATCGCCGTGGGACCGGCGATTATTATGGCGGGCGCCACCACGGTCGCCGGCTTTGCTTCCAATCTGTTTAGCGATATTACCTTGATGCGGGAATTTGGTCTTTTTACCTCCTTCGGAGTGGCGATTGCCTTTGCGGTCTCCTTGACCTTCATTCCCGCGGTCTTATCTCTGTTCCCGGCTCGTCCCCCGGCGCATGCAAAGAAAACCAGAGAGGGAAAGACGCTTCAGCTCTTGGCCGGGTGGATTAATCATAAACCCCGAAGTATTGTAGTGGTTTCGCTGTTGCTCCTTCTGACGACCGCCTTGGGTCTTCCCCGCTTACGGACGGATAGTAATTTCTTTAATTTCTTTCCTGAAGATTCCCAACCTAAGATCGCTTATAACCTAGTCAAAGAGAAATTTACCGGCTCGGAGAGCGTAGAGATTGTGGTTGAAGGAGATCTTCAAGACCCGAAACTTTTAACCGCGATGAAAGGATTCCAGGAAGAGCTTAAAGCTACAGGGATCATCGGTGAACCTACTTCGCTCGTTAATATTCTGGAGAGAACGAACCAGGCGATGCATGAAGGAAACCCGGATTATAAAACAGTTCCTGATGATGAGGCGCTGATTGCCCAATATCTATTGTTGGTAGAGATGAGTGATGATACCTATCTCAGTAAATTCGTCACCCCCGATTACCGGCAGGCGAGGATTCAGGCTTTAGTTAAGGATACCTCTTCTTCGGGTACCGCCAGGCTCTTGGCGGCGATTGAGGAGTTAAAAGAGAAGCATTTTTCGTCTGACGAGGTTAGGGTTACAGAAACAGGGATTATTGTCTTGATCGATGCCTTAGCGGAGATGATTATCCAGGGACAGATTAACGGTTTAATCTTTGCGCTGATTGCTGTTCTCCTGATTCTTTTGCTGTTACTCCGTTCTTGGCAGGGAAGCATTCTCTCCGTTATTTTGATTGGGTTTGTGACCATCATTAATTTTGGGGTGATGGGCTGGCTTGGCATTCCCTTAGATATTGTGACCGTTTTAATCAGTAGCATTGGTGTAGGAGTAGGAATTGATTATTCCATCCATATCTACTCCCGGTATTTAGAAGGGAAGAGAAAAGGATTGGATGTTAAGGAGGCGATAACCGTGGCGGTGACCGGCACAGGTAAATCAATTGCCAGTAATGCGGTGGCGGTAATCAGCGGTTTTATCGTTCTGGTCTTCTCTACTTTTCCTCCTTTCAGATATTTTGGGATCTTGGTCAGTTTGATTATGTTTTTTGCGGCTGCCGGCGCCTTGCTTTTTATCCCAGCGGTGACCGTCTGGCAAGCATCCTGGCAACGAAGTAATAGAAAAATAAAACTGGAGGTTTGAAGATGAAAAAATTATTGATTTTTGTGGCGATAATAGCAATGATCGCCGTTCCTCGAGTTTATGCTGTTCCTGTGAGTGGAGAGGCGGTTTTAGACAAGATGGATGCGACGATGAAAGCGGAGCGGAAATACATGGAAGAGGAGATGGTCCTGGTTACCGCCTCGGGGGCGGAGCGCAGCCGGGCGGTGGCCGTCTGGAATAAAAATGTGGGAGAGGAAGAGATGATGCTGGTGCGTTTCCTGGGACCGGCTAATGTTAAAGGGACGGGATTTTTGATGAAAAATGATGAGATGTGGCTTTATCTCCCGGCGCTCGGTAAAGTAAAGAGAATTGCCGGTTCGGCCAAACAAGGGAGTTTTATGGGGAGCGATCTTAGTTACGAGGATATGGAGGCGTTGGGCAGCGCGGGCTTCTCCGCCACGCATCAGGTTAAAGCGTTTAAAGAAACAAAATCAGAGGGAACTGCCGTCTATCAACTGGATTTAGTTCCGCTTGACCCCGAGAGCAGCTACAGTAAGTTGGAAATATTGGTTCATCAAGAGCTTTATTTACCATTACAGATCATTTATCATGGCCGGGATGGCCTAGCCATGAAGAAATTAACCACCTTCGAACACCAACAAGTTGACGGTCGCTGGGTAGCCGGGCGGTTGCAGATGGAAGACCTCAAAAAAGGAAGTAAGACGGTGCTAAAAGTGAACAAGGTGGATTTCAATCCGGCGGTTGATGACTCTGTTTTTAGCACTAGATATCTGGAAAGGGGGATCTAAAGATGAAGATTAAAGTGGGTAAAAGATGGATAACGCTAGTTATTTCCTTATTGCTCCCGGTGGGGATGGGATTAAAGACCACCCCGGCGGTAGCGGCAGGCATCAGCGGGGGAGAATTCTCTCTCACCGCGGAGTATAGGGGAGAGATGAAAAACAGCCATCCTCGCCCGGTTTATAGCTTAGCTTTAAAGACTCAACAGGCTGAAACAGGCGTTGGTTTTTATATAGATTTGAACATCGGTGGTGATCTCCGCCAGCTTCAGCCTCAGTTAGAGATCGGCGAAGCCTATCTTGATTTTTCCGGAGAAAACCACGAACTCCGGATCGGTCGCCAGCGGCGGGCATGGGGGGCGGCGCTGGAGATTAACCCCACCGATAATTTAAACCCGCCTAATCCGGCTGATCCGTTTGGGGAGAAAGAACCGGTAATAATGGTGGCCGGTGATTACTACTTGAGTAACACCCATACGCTAACCGGGGTCATTATTCCTTTCCACCAACCGGCAGTACATAAAATTCTTCTTCCGGCCGGTCTGTTTGAGGCTGATCCGGTCGTTGATGACTGGACTAATACCCAATATGCTGTGCGGATTAGTGGTAAGGGAGTTTACGGTTGGGATTATGCTCTTTGTTATTTGCGGGGGTTTGAGGCTCTTCCCTTTGTAAAAATAAAGAAGACTTCTACCGGTCCCGTGCCCGAGAGGATTTATTTTCGTGAATATCAGGTGGTCGGCCTGGACCTGGCCACCGGTCTGGGTGGCGCTGGTCTCTGGACGGAGGCCGCTTACTTCTTCCCCCGAGAGGGCGACCAGTACTATACGGCAGTGGCTGGTGGGGATTATAAATTTGGCACTGGGCTTTACCTGGTAGGACAGTTAGTATTTAAAAAGGATCGTATGCAAAATAAGGAGTTACTGCTCCAACAGGCCTTGGAGTTACCGATTGCCGCCATTCATTCTTTGCGCTTCGGTTCGCTCTATAATACGGAAACCGGTGGGTTCATGCTCCGACCCGAAGCCGAAATTTCCGTAGGCGACGACGCCTCCTTGACTCTGGCTTACCGGTATGTTGATGGGGACCTCTTTACGGAGATGTCCGAGGGTAATATAAAAGGGAATAGTTTTAATGTAGGGTTGAGTTATTATTTTTAATTCTAGTTTAGAACAATTATTATTTAAATTGGGGGTGTAGGGACTGATGAACGTTGCTATATCCCCTTTTTTTACGTTGATTCAGGAGGTAAATCCAACGATCGAAGAGGAAAAAAAGCGCACAGGGAGAATAAAGTGGTAATCCTTATAGATAGCGCACTGAAATAAAAGGAGGGTAATCCCGTGCTGACGTTGACTGTATTTTTAAGCGGAGCTGTATTAATGGCTTTGGAGATGGTGGGCAGCCGGATCCTGGCGCCGACCTTCGGTAGTTCGATTTATATCTGGGGCTCCTTGATTGTTGTGGTTATGGCCGCCCTCACCTTCGGCTATTATGTCGGCGGACGGATTGCGGATCGCTTCCCGGATCTATTAGTTATTGGTATTATATTAGCCATCGCCGGAGCTTTTATCGGTTTTCTCCCGTTTTGGACAAGCCGGGTCAATTTTTTCTGCGGACAGTTGGAACCAAGAGCCGGTTCGCTCCTGGCGGCCTCTGCTTTCTTTTTTCTTCCCAGTATTCTTTTGGCCATGATTTCTCCGTATGCGGTCAAGCTAGCCGGGCAAAATCTAGCGAACCTCGGGAATATTGCCGGCCGTTTATCCGCCATTTCCAGCGTTGGCAGCGTGATCGGTACTTTGGTGACTTCCTTTTTTCTGATTCCATTGACCGGAGTACGGAATATTGTCCATGCTTTAGGTTTAATTCTCCTTCTTTTAGCCTGCTTAATCTTTCTCAGCAAAGCGGTAAGTCAAAGCTCAGCCCCTGTCCGCAAGGTTATGTGGGCTACAAGGGCAGCCATCCTCCTAATTTTAATG
>ENA-UOOR01002081-UOOR01002081.1-fermentation-metagenome-genome-assembly--contig:-NODE-2081-length-21379-cov-6.643594_pt1 | contig 21379 bp, 27 predicted proteins | sample MGYA00245780_ERZ724029 | MGnify/ENA primary metagenome ERZ724029 (study PRJEB28704, sample SAMN03018315) | fermentation metagenome | biome: anthropogenic terrestrial biome; feature: soil; material... | reverse complement strand
AGAAAATTATTTTACCAAGATAAAATAGAACAAATTGACCTAAAGGAATACGGAAAGGTTATAGATATAATTTGTAAAAATACTTTGGTTGAGCCTAGTATAGAGCAATTAAAAGAAATAGAATTGGAACTTACAGACGAACAAAAATTTGAATTGTGGGCATATAGCCAGCGAGGGGTGGAAGGCTTAAAATCCTTTCGTAAAGTCGCAAAGGGTGCTATCGATAATAGTAATGGCAAAGATGTACAAACTAAGACCAAGCCAAATTTTAAGCATAAAAGGTGATTATGAAGCTTTTTGTTTTGATGAGGCTTGCGATTATATATTAAGTGAACTTTCCAAAGAAAAGCCAAGAACCCCTAAATGGGAAGATAAAAAGCAGGATGTAAGGGGAAAGAAATCCATGGAGGATAATAAATCAACTATAGAATGGATGATGGCTCATAATAAACCACTTTGATTAATTAAATATGGACAAAATGTGAATAATATTGCTATAATATAGTAAATTATAACAATAAAAGGCGAAATTAGTTTTTGAGGGGGATATTATTTTGATTAAATGGGTGTTTTCTCTTGCTGGCATTGTGTTCTTAATACTATTTATAATTTCTATGGTCAAACCTATATTATTTAAAAAAAGATGGCAAGCTGGTGCTGTATATGGTTTAGCAGCTATTTTATATCTTGTGCTTACTGGTCTAATGTTTTATTCTGAATATACTGTAGCCACTACAAGTAGTAGCAGGAATAATAGTAGTAAAACTTCTCAAATATCTACAAATACCAAGGATAGCAACACATCTGGCACTAGCAGTACGGATAGTAATGATCCTAAAAAGAAACAATATGTAGATGCAAATGGAAATGGACTTATAAAAGGCAACAGTAGTAAGATTTATCATGTCCCAGGTTCAACGTATTATGATAGGACAACCATAGATGATACAGAGGCATGGTTTAAAACTGTAGAAGAAGCAGAAGCAGCAGGGTATAGAGCACCAAAGAGGTAGTGAAGAATTATTTTAAGGGAGATGATAATATGGATAGCTTTGCCTTTGCTTTATTTTCGTTTGCAGTTTTAGGGGCTGTAGTGTCTTTAATCGTATTTATAATTGATGCGATTAGAAAAAAGGACTTAAAGAAACTGGTATAGTGATTGGAATATTTTTTATTTTAGGTGCAGTTTCTGTAATTATGGCGCCCACTTCTACCCAAACTACGAACACGCAAAATGTAGCAGATGTACAAAATGTCAAAGAGACACAAACTAATAGTGAGTTGACTAATACCATATCAGGGAAATTGGGCAAAGATGAAAAATTGCAGGATGTAACAACAAAAGATAGGGAAATAGACTTAAAAATTGATTTGGGAAATGAAACCAACGGATTGACTTTGGAAGACTTGGCATGTACAAGATATGCAGGAATAACTGATTACTTATTAAGTACAGGAGAATGGGATACCATTACTGCAGACTTTGTAAATGTAGGCAAAATTACTATGGATGCTTCGGAATCAACTTCCACGGAGATACTAGGTGAGAAGAAAAAGTATTTTCCGTTAGAAATAATAACTAAAAAGTTTGAAAAGTATTGAATGTTTAGCTCATATTTAAAGTATGAGCTAAATTATTTTAGAAAAAAATATTAAAAAACATTTGACATTGAACATCAAATACAGTATCCTATATATAGGAGGTGAATTGATGTCGAATGTCAAAGATGTTTTCATAACTAAGGAGGTTGCAGAACAATTAAACTTGAGTTCTAGTTATTTAATAAAATTAAGTAAAAAGATAGGGCTTAACGAAACAGAAATGAGAGAAGCAGGAACTAGAAATTACCTCTTTAGTAAAGAAGCAGTTGAAAAGTTAAGAAAGCATTTAAAAAAATAGAAGGAAGTTTGTAACTTTGGACGGTCGTAAACTTCCTTCTCGCAGAGGTCGCCCTCTATGAAATATTGTATCATAGACAGTGATCCTGTTCAAGATTTTACACAGAGCTGTGTTGAATTGTACACAAACTATTGTAAAATCTTTACATTGTGTTCAAGAAATTGGACATAAAAGAAGGAGGATTATAATTATGAAAGAAATGATGACTATCAATAACAATAAATTAATGATTAAAGAATATGAAGGGCAGAGAGTTGTTACTCTTTGGGACATTGCACGATTGCATAATACTCAAGCGCATAGTATAAGGATGAATTTTGAAAGAAATCTTAATAAGCTTATAGAAAATGAAGATTATTTTTTAGTGCCAAAGCAAGGTAATTTTGCTCGCACTATCAGTGCGAGCAAAGAAGTTACTTTTCAAGCTATAAATGCATCAAAGAACATTCCTGTATTTACAGAGAGTGGCTATTTAATGATGACCAAGCCTATGCAGGATGAACTATCTTGGCAAGTTCAAAGACAGTTAGTTAAGGGATATTTTAAATTACAGGAGATAAAAAGTGCCTTAGAAAATGATGATGTTTCTAATAAATTGGAAAATCTGCAATTAGAACAACAAGGCTTAAAGCTTGCAGTAGATTTATTAAAACCTAGTAAGGCATCTACAGTAAGAATGTTGAAGGATTTTAACAACTCCCAAGGCTTAAGCACTGCATATCTTCCCGATTATGTGGATGAAAAAGCAGGCAGATCAGCCACAGAGCTTTTAAAGAAATTCAACATTCCTATGAGCACTGTGAAATTCAATAAACTTATGCTGGAGCATGAATTTCTAAAAGAGGAAACTAGGACAGCCACCAATAAACAGGGCTTTAAGAAATACAAGTCTTTCACAGATAAAGGGCTTAAATACGGTAAGAATAAATCCAGCACATATGGCAGTGAGAAAGAAACCCAACCATTATATTATGAAGATACCTTTATAGAATTGGTAAACATATTGGCTCCCTTAAAGGAAGTGATATAATGACAGCAGTAGAAGTTAGGGAGCAATTCGTGGAATTTTCAGGAGATTATCTGGATAGAATAACATTAAAGTCAAAAAACCTAGCAGAAAAAATAGACTTAGAACATATTACAGATTATAACAAGGAGTTTTTTGTATCGGAAATGCATACTTTTATATCAGATTTGTTTGGAATATAAATAAAGCTTTAAAGGAAAATATAGAACCAACTTAGAATATTAGACAAGCACTTGCTGTAATGGCAGGTGCTTTTGTTATGGGTGGAAGGGGGTGAGAGTTTGGCAATAGATGCAGGAACCGTGGTTGCTTTTATGGAATTAGATACCTCTCGATTTACAAGTGGACTGAGTAGTGCAGGACAACAGATGAGACAATTTATGGATTCCAGCAACTCTGCAGAAACAAGAATGCAAAGTTTAGGCGGAGCAATGCAAAGTGTAGGTAGTGTTGCAACTAAGGCTGTTACACTACCTCTAGTTGGAATAGGTACGGCCGCAGTAAAAACATCTATGGATTTTGGAGCCCAAATGTCGTCTGTGCAAGCTATTTCAGGGGCTACCGGAAATGAATTCAATAAGTTGAGAGAACAGGCCATTCAATTGGGGGCTGATACAGCATTTAGTGCTACAGAAGCTGCTGAAGGGCAAGAAAATTTAGCTTCTGCTGGATTTAAGACAAATGAAATACTGGAAGCTATGCCCGGAATGTTGGATTTGGCTGCGGCAGGAAACGTTGATATAGCAACTGCATCCGATATAGCAGGAAGCTCTCTTAGAGGTTTTGGGTTAGAGGCAAGTCAAGCTACACATGTTGCGGATGTGTTAGCAAAAACAGCAGCAGATACCAACGCCGGGATAACCGATACTGGTGAAGCTATGAAGTATATTGCTCCAGTAGCTAATGCATTAGGGATTTCTTTTGAAGATACTACTGCAGCTATAGGATTATTGAGTAATGCTGGAATAAAAGGGAGTCAAGCAGGAACCACATTAAGATCTGCATTAACTAATCTAGCAAGTCCTACTGATGCAGCTTCAAAAACAATGCAAGAATTGGGGATGAATTTCTTTGATGCCCAGGGAAAAATGCTACCTTTAGGAGACGTAATACAACAGTTGAAAGATAAAACTTCTGGACTTACGCAGCAACAAAAAGCAAGTACAATGGAAACACTTTTCGGTAAAGAAGCCATGTCTGGCATGTTGGCATTAGTAGACCAAGGACCCGATAAATTCAGAGAACTTGAAAAAGGATTGAAAAATTGTGATGGTGCTGGAAAGGAAATGGCTAGTACCATGCAAGATAACCTCAAAGGTGCTATTGAAGGTATGAAAGGCTCCATAGAAACCATGGGTATAAGAATAGGAGATGTATTGGCACCCGGTATAAGAAAGGCTGCAGATTTTATAGGTAAGCTAGCTGATGGATTCTCTAATTTGCCAAGACCTATTCAGACATTTATTGTTTATCTTGGGCTTGCAGCAGCAGCTTTCGGACCAGTTATGATTATATTCGGTAAGATTATAACATCAACAGCAACTGTAGTTGGTGCATTAGGGAAGATAGGAACTGCAGTAAGGAGTTTAGGTACTATATTTAGTGGGTTAAGGTCAGCTGCCAGTATTTTTACTGTTCTTCCTGGACTAATTAGTCCTCCTGTTCTAATTACAGTTGGAATAATAGCAGGACTTGCCTTTGTAGTATATGAAGTAATAAAGCATTGGGATTCATTTAAAAAGTATGCAGCAGGGTTTGGAAATGCTATAAAAAGTATATTTAAAGCTGTAGGAGAGTTTATTGGTACTGCAGTTAAAGGCTGGGGGCTGATATTTACTGGATTTGGTAAGTTACTTAAAATGTCCGTAGAAGGCTGGATCGTACTATTTAAAGGGTTCGGAGAATTTATCAAGGCTGCGGTTGAAGGTTGGAAACTAATATTTTCTGGATTAGGAAGTGTAATGAAATCTATAGGTAAATTTATTTTCGAAGGATTATTCGAAGGTATAAGCAGCATGGCAGGAAAGATAAAAGATAAAGTTGCTTCTATAGCAGCTTCTATAAAAGATACATTTAAAGCAGCTCTAGGTATACACTCTCCTTCAACTGTTTTTGAAGAATACGCAACAAATACAGGGCAGGGTTATATAAATGGTTGGGATAAAATAAAGAATCCAATAAAACAAAAAATGTTGGGTTTAGCCAATGGAATTAAAAGTTTATGGAACACAAAACCAGATTTTTCGGGGCTAGATGATATTGCCTTAAGTGGTGCTTACAATGGTTCTTCAAAGGAAACTTTAAACAGAATAAATAATCTTAGTACAAGTAAAATACTTGACTTTAACCCTAAGTTTACTCTCTATGTTACTGTGGCTGATACTGGTGAGAAAGGTATACAAAAACTTGCCGGTGAAGTTAAAACCATGTCAGGAAATGCACTTAAGGATGCAATGACGCAGTTGTTTATGAATGATGTTATAAGAGACTAGGAGGTGGCTTCATTGGCTGATATATCAAGATTGGATGCCTTTGATATAGAACTGCAATATAGTAATGGAGTTAATACAGGTGGCACTATAACCAATTACAAACCACCTCGTCCTGCTTATTTTAGAAAAGCAGTTAGAACTATATCGGGTTATAGCCAATTTCAAGATAATGTGAAGAGCGATTGTATCGTAGAGTTTACTGTAGTTTTTCAAATTAAAGGAGAAACAGATGCAGAAACACAGGCAAATGCTGAAAAATATCTTGAATTTGTTAGCAGATTCAGTGAGAGATTTATGATAATAAATGAATTTGGCATACCGTATAAAGGGTATTTCCAGAATAAATATGACTTAGATACTTCAATTGAGGGAGATGTATATGCTATAGCTGTTGAAATGCTCTGTAATCATGATGTTTCAGGATGGGTGAGTGATGATAATGGACTTTAGTATAGTTGTATATAGGAAAAAAGGTTATGTCAGCTATGGAACAGAAGACGCTGACAAACTCACCATTAAAAATAGTCTTATAAGCATAAAAACCAACAGAAACAAAGATACTCAAGTGACAGAATCAACTATTGTTGCAGAATATGAGAAGCTACCTTTAGCAGCTTACCAAGGAGGAAATACAGGAATAATTGATAATTTTGCTCGTATCGAAACTTATTTTGGTGTAATAATCCAGTTTACAGGAGTTATAAAGAAATATGAGTATAATGAAACCGACAAGACTATAACTTTAACCTGTCATGATATGTTTTATAGGCTTTTAAATGCGACAAATGAAGATATAACTTATACCGATACAACCGCAGTAAATGTAATTGCGGATCTTGTAAACAGGGCAGGATTAACCTTTCATTATGCAGGTGGAGATAATTACAGTATTTCCAATCTAAAAATAGTGGAGGGAACAGTATATGCGGATGTTATACAGAGCCTTTTGGAAACAATGCACGCAAGCATTAGATGTAATAAGAGTGGAGTCATTGTGCTTGATGAACAATATCCCGATTATATAGAAGGCGGTGGAGATGCTAACCACTTTGATTGGACTTATAAAGATAATACAAATAACGCTTCTGATATTGCGGGTAGAGATGCTTCTTTGATGCGAAATATATTAAAAATAACCTGTGATGTAAAGTCGGGAGATAAAAACCAAACTGTGTATGATAAATTTGAAGATCCTTCAATGACTGAGTACCTTAATGGCGAGAAATGGTATGAAACTCTGGATAATGCACTTGCCAATACACAAGAAAAAAGAAAAGCTGTGGCAGGATGGAAATATCTTGAGTATTGGAGAAAAAGTACACCCTTAAACATATTGCCAACTGCAGGCAATAAAGATATTGATATAGGTCAAGTAGTTAAATTGTTAAGAGATAATACTAATCCAGGGTACTATTTAGTAGTTGGCGTAGATGCAGAAGTAAGTGCGGATGGCTACACCGATACATTGCAATTAGAAGGTATGAGGGATAAAAATACAATATATGAAATACCGGTATTATTAGCTTCTGGTGTTATAAAGGAGGCAAAATGATTATGCCCAATAAGGGGTTTAAAAATGTAAGAGAACCTATAGTTTATGTTTTAAATCAAGAACTTAGGAAAAGAGACCTTAAAAATAGAGTTTCGATAGATACAGGAGAGGAATCGTATAACGGAGAATTGGTGGAATATCCAGTTGAATTAGTAAGAGATTCTGTTACAAAGAAAGTAGTTAAATGTATATACGGGACAGGTGGAGAACAGTGGTCAGAGGAACTTATTAGAAATACAGAAGGAAAAGTATATCAGATAAAAACAACCTTTCCTGATGGAAGCACAAAGACAATACAAATTAATAAGGGTTCTGATAACTTAGTTGATAACGTAGATTATGTCTAGGTGGTGGTTTAATTGAGTTTACCACAATATGTAACAAACTTTGACGAACTAGTAGATGCAATAGGTAATTATCTTGAAAATGGTGTAAACGTAGATATCGGAAGCATAGTAGTACCAACAGACCAAATGGAAGATTTGTTATCTCAAATAAAAGATAAGATACAAGGAGTAGACTACAATGCGCTGATAGAGGCATTAAATGCACTGGGAGTTAAATTGGATGGATTGGCCGGTAATTTAGGTATAAGTGGTATACAGAAAATATATGGGGAGATGCTTGAAATTCCAGCAAGTGCAGGAGCTTATACTATAGAATTTACTGTGCCTAAAGCAGGGAGAATTACTGGTATAACCACTTCTCAATCTGCGTGGAATTTCCAGGATACCTGGGATTTAAAAGCAGGAGATACAGTATTGTTCACCGGTGTTCGAACTAAGGAATATGGAGAAAATAAGTTCTTTAATGTATTCTATCCAGTTAATGCAGGGCAGAAGATAGATTTTGTTTTCAATAATATCAGTGGCTCTAGCAAAATACTGTGGGTGGATTTTAATATTTTGGAGGATATCACATGAGTTTACCACGATATATTATAAATTTTGATGAATTGACGGATGAACTCAGAAGGGATTTAATCCAGCTTATAGATGATGCGTTAAAGGACAAATACCCACAATTAGACATGCAGGAGATTAAAGCATTATTAAGTGAAATAGAGGACTTACTGCCAGATGAAAAGTACAGAGGACTAAAGAACAGAATAGAACAATTCATAATGTATAAATATGATGGTACCCAAAAGGTCCTGGGAGTTCTACTTGATATTCCTGCAATTATAAGTGATTATAAGCAGGATTTTATCTTTGATAAAGATATTTTTCTTACAGGTCTACATTTAAACCAGACAGGGTGGAAAAAGAATGATAAATACAGCCTAATCATAGATAAAGAAAAAATTATAGATGGTGCCACCACCAAGGAAATAGGAGAGCATAAATACTTTAATACTTATTACAAAGTTGATGCAAACACTCCTATTTCTTTTATTTTGCACAATTTAAGTGGGAATAGCAGACAAACAATAGTTGACTTAGAATACCTGGAAGGTCAAGAAACTACAATAAACCCTTCACCACCAGATCCGGATATAAATGACATACCAAACGATTGGGATATAGCAGTCCGTATGCAGTGGGAGGAAAACTCACCTTGTGACATGGATTTACATGGGTTTATGGGAGACATGCATGTGGCATTTTGGAATAGATCTCATAATGGCTTCTATCTTAATTGGGATTACAGAGAACATATTAGTAACAATAATCCTGAAATAATATCGGTCAAAGGGCATTACAACAAAACTTTAAAGATATATATACAGAATTATAATTCAGTGCCTCTGAAGAAACCTGTAAATGTAAAGATATATGAGAAGAGATCCTATGGTGTGGTATTGCTGAAAGAATATGATATTGAGGTTGAAAACAATAGTCCTCTGGGATACGGAGTGTGCAGTATAGATTTAAAAACCAAGAAAATAACAGATATGTTTACCAGAGAAAATTTATTCGTATAAAGGAGGTAATTACATGGCAGTGACAGAAGATTTTTATTATGTAGAAGGTAATACCAGTGTAAAGAATTTGGTTAAAACTTTAGTTAAAGAGATAACCCAAAATGCCGGAATTTATAAATGGGATTTGGTAGTTCCGGCCAGTATAGATGATATTGGGTCTAACGGAACACCTAAAACCATAAATCTAATAACAGATGGGAGTACAACCTCTGTAATTCCTACTACGATTGAGGTTCCCCAGCAAAATGATACCTGTATCTTAAAAGCTACTACATCATACGGAAAAATATTTTATACAAAAATAGAGAGAGCCTCCAGAGAACTAACTAAAGAAGAGAATGCTATTGTACAAACTTTTGCCAATGAACATAAATTTTTTAATGGTTCAGTTACTGTAGATAGAACGGATGCACAAGTATTGGAACTGCTATACGGGAAAAATTCCACTAATGGTTTTACAAATCAATATGAGGAATATGTGGCAGCTTTATCGGTATCACAGGCTTTAAATAATATAAGATTCCAAATTTGTGACAGTTTAAATAGTGGAGGTACTGATATAAATATTGATAGTAAAATACAGAAAGAATATAATTTTAGACTTGCCTGGTATAGAAATCTACCTTCAACAATTAAAGACTGGCTGCCAGTACAGTATTGGATATCCATGACAAAGGATGCCATAAATCTTGTGTTAAGAGGAGATCCTTCTGCTGATGTTGCTCCTTACAAGAATTATCTTGCTAGTTATGCCTATATTGGAGGCTTAAAGCCTGTGGAAGATTCAGCTTTTACAGATGATATATACAATTTTGGAATAACAACATCTAGTGACATTGAGCCTAATTATAGCAATCTATATGGAGAAAGAACTGCTACAGGAGTAACGGATGTGTGTATGATAGCAAATAAAATAGGGATGCCTTATCAGCCCCATTATCCAGCATTTTATGCGACCAATCCATTTATAGATAAATGTAATGTAGAAGGAAGCAGATGGGACCATAAGAAACATCAATTCAGTGATATTACAGTAGTTCATCCTGTGGATATGGAAAGGGGAAAAATGATTAATGTACTTGTAGGAGATGCTTCATCTATCTTTGACGGAGATAAATTGATATACATGAAGGATACTGATAGTGAAGAGAATTATAAAAAGTTTAAAGTTACAGCACCCTTTAATTTCCTGAATAACAGTGCAAATATTAATTATTGTATTGCCATAAGATGTTATAAAACATCCGAATAGGGGTGATATAAATGCCCTTGCATAAAATTCCCTTGTGTGATTTTAAATATGCAGGGGATATTTACTCTGGAGCTACGTTTAAATATGAAACTTCAGTTAAGGTTGTAAAATTTGAACAGCGTTGGCTTTCAAGACAAAAGTTAAATAGAATTAGAATCGAAAAAAAGTTTAATAAATCACTTTTTAAAAGTGCAATCAATATATTCAAATACAATAAGAGATATTTGTATAAAGGCCCATATGAAATAACCAGTAAAGAATATCCAAAAGAGCTTAAAGTGAAGATTAAAGAAATAAATAAATATTATAAAGTATATCTTAAACGAGAAGATATGAATCTAATAAAATCCATACATGTTGAAATGGAAAGAAAGGATATTTTAATAGATAAAGGATGGAATATTTACCTAGAAGCTGAATATCTAAATTTTATTAAAAATAGCACCCTGCAATTAGAGAGACCCAATATTTTTATAAATATAGAAATACCAAAAAATATTGAAAACGATAGGTATAATGAGATATACGTAGATGGATGCAAGAACTTACAGGGTATTAAAGATAAAATTATAAATATAGAGGAAAATATAAATCTTACAAGAAGCTGGCAGAATGGACTCTATAAAAAAGACATATCTATAGTTTGCAGTAAAGAAAATATGAATATGAATTTACTGAGTGGTGTTTTTGTTGAGAAATTAATAGATAGAGAATTCTTTAAAAGTACAATAGAAAAGCAAGTTTTGTGTGAAAAAATTATAAATATTAATAAAATAATTGCTGGTAGGTATGTCAAAGAAGATTTATCTAAACACATAAATATAGTAGATTTACAATATGCAGTCTATAGAAATCCTTTAAAAGACATAATAAAAGGTTATAAAATAAGTATGCTGCGTGAATTTAATTCAAAAAGGATTAGTAAAAGTAAAGTAGTAAAAATGGCATACAAGATAAGTGATATAGACATATCAAGATTTATAAGAAATACGTGTATGTACAGATGTAGTTATAGAAATGCTTTTAAAAATTTCAACTATCTCTTATACAAGATTAATATTGTTCCTATATTTAAGAATAACTTTAACGTTCTTATTAAAAAAGATATAAGAAGAGATATTTATTACAATACCACTACTGTATTAAAAAGGGATGAATCATCTAATATAAATAAAGTTTTCAACAGATATTTAAACAATGTTAAGTTTATAAATATATACAAACAAATAGAGAAAGAATTATTAAATGTTTCTGCGATCGACGTATTTAAAAATGAAAGTTACAGCTTAAGCATTGGATCTAGCAGGGAACTATACAAAGAAGGTAATCACAACAAATTTATAGATATTATAAAAAGATGGTGGTGGCTCAATTCTACAACTCCAGGGGATAGCTTAATTATTCCTAACAAGGATTTTAGCTACAATGAAGAACTTTTGAATAATCCGCATTATGAATACCTTAGATTTACCAATCATCCTATAGGGTGGGGAGATATGTGGGGAATAGATTGGAATATTCCTGCTTATGCTGTGAGTATAGAAATAATGTTGGATTTAGTAAATATCTTGATTATGGTATGGCATAGCAATGTACAAGGCTTATTGTGCAGTACAGGCAAGGAATCAATGCAATTTATTATGGAGCTTCTACATGACTGGTACATTTTAGATACTTCAACTCCTAATGTAGATTATTATAGAGCTTACAGGTGGATTAGGTGGGAAGCAGAAAAGGTGTACTTTTTAAATTTAGAAAATGGCCTGCAGGCTGTGGGAGTTCTCATAGCCAACTTGATAGACTATTTAAAGCAGCATCATTTTAATTTAGTTCCACTCTGGAGAAGTCCAAAGGCCATGGATGTGGAAAGAAACTTTAACAGAATTGCTCAAAACGGTGATTTGATGAAAGCATTAGATAAAATAAAAGGCAGGAGATATTACTATATAGAAACACAAAACGTAGAGAAGAGAAATATTTTCGGAGGTGGTAATAATGGCGGTAATTCCTAGTACGATAGATTTTAAGAATCCAAGGCAGAAACAATGGGGGATATTACAGGATAAAGATTTAGTCCAATTGAATTATGGAGGGGTAACAGATACTTCTGGAAATCCTATAAAATCTTATTCTACTAATTGTTATCAGGATGCACTGGAACAGGCAAAATTATTAATAGCACAGGGAACTGGAACTTCTAACGTACAAGTAGTTGAATTTGTACCATATGACTACATTATGCAGCCTAATGTATAGGGTATAGGAGCTGATTGAATGAAGCTTATAAAGGTGAAAGACGGATTGCTGGAGGTTGAGAATTTTTTCTTAACCTCTTCTTTTAGTGATTTTGCAGGGAGTGCCAATGCGGCTAGAGACATTAGTACAGGAAAAGTAAAGCTAATTAGCAATAGCAAGATTGAGAGAAATTTTAATTATGCTGAATTTGTATTGGAAGTGGAAAAGAGAAACTTCGGTTCCATGGGAGAGGATGATTATGCGGCACTATATTTTGATAATGAAAAATATGCCTTTGGTATTAAAGATAAAAAGCAAGATGAACAGCATAAGTTCTGGAAAATACTTAAGCAGGATACTTACATCCAAGCCTATGTATCAGATGATGGGATTAACTACACCAATATAGGTGGCATGAACTTTGCAGAGGAAATACTCCATCAAGGATTTGAAAAATATAGTGGTGAAGGTTTTATACTGGATAATTATAAAGTCTATGGTAGCCCTTATATAACGTTGCAAAACTTTCCTGAAAATACTATATGTGAGCTGTATGATGAAAATGACGATCTACTTAAAATCAGAACATTTGATAGTAATATGGAATGCAAAGTATTTTTAGATTCCAATATTAAAGGATATTTTATTTTTAAGGATATTAATGGTAATGAGCTATACAGATCTGACTTACTGGATTTGAAATATGGAGATGTATATGTATTTAGCCAGTACGAGCTTGAAATAATCTATAATGGTCTAGTTGTTACAAATACAAGTCCTGGCATACTAAAAGATTTGGATGAAAGTATAACCATTAAAAATATAGATACTGTGGATTATACCGGATTAAATATAGGGATAGAAACTGCAAGTAATGACCTAATTCAATTAAGTCTAGATGGTGTAACATATTTCTATACTGTAACTTTAGACTTAGAGCAGGGACAGAGTAAAGATATATTTGTCAAGATAACTAAAAATGTAGATAACCACAATTTCTCTGTAAGAGATTTTCAGCTTGTAATAGGTGAGTAGGTGAGCGTATGAGTGAATTTTTTAGTGTAACTTTAAATAAAGATGTTGTTTTAGATGACAGTGTAACTAATAGCTCTACAGGATGGACAGGGCAGAAAATACTGGATGAAATAATTCAGCACAGGGTAACCCGATTTGAGAGCTTAGATGATGTAAATGTAGCAAACAAGCAGGATAAACAAGTAGTTGTTTATTCTGATGACATGAAAAAATTCACCACTATAGATGTTGAAGCTATAGGAGATGCAGCAGGATTAAGTTTAAAACAGATAAGTAAAATGGGAGTAGTAGGAAGTGCTTCATCTCCCTATGTAGTGGATATCCCAATTAATACGCTGGATTTTAAAGTTCCTAGGGTGAATGTATTGCAGTTTCAGCAAGGAGATCAGAATGTAATTAAAACATTGAATAGCTTCAATAATTCGGATAGTGCTGACTTTGAGCTTGATGATATGATTGTTTTTGATGATACTGTACACTTAAAGACAAGTTACGACTATCAAATGCAATATATTGTAGATATGGGAACTGAAAATGAAGAATTTTCTTGTATAATTGACAAAAGTATTTTTAAAAGCATAGAAGATATACAAGAAAATACAGATGGAGTGAATGAAATAATCACTTTAACTGCTATTCCATCTGATAGATTATTAATTGCCAGTGGAGATAAAGATTTGAGTTATATACAGAATATAGATTATTTTAAGATTAATGGCTCAGGATCTAATTTGAAAATAGTCGTAAGTATAGATTCAGGAGAATCATGGAAAACTTTCAATACAGATCACTGGGAAGATATAAATTTAACTGTAAGTGATGTAAAGGCAAAAGGAATTGATATAACTACTTTCAATGCTATTAATTCTACTTACTGGAATTTGCTTAATACAAATAAAAAAATAAGGTTTGCTTATTTGCTTTCTATGGAGAATATTTCAGATGTAGAGAATATAGACAATCTTGATTTACAATATGATGGACAAGGCAAATGGATACAAGCGCTGGAAAGTACTTTTGATGTAGTATATGCCTCAAATACTCAGCTACAAGTATTTTTGAAATTTAGTGGAGATGTAAAAATTAATTATTAATATAGGAATCAAACTATTTTATAAATATGTAAATAATAGATTATATAAAATTAAAAATGTTTTAAAAGGGTTTATTCTACCATATACTATAAACAGCAAATAGAACATAGTTTATATATGTATTTTGATTAGGAGTGAAAAAATATGTATAATATAGAACCATTAAAGGACAATTATAATATAACGGGAAATGTTACAGTTTCTGAGATAACCAATTATTTACAATATAGTAATACGGCATGTCAAATAGGAAAAATAATTACAAAACAAAGTTTTCATTTTAAAAATTATTTAAATATAAAATTTAGCAATATATTAGGAACAATAGGTGGTAGTACAACATATCAGCAATATATTTCCATAGGTAATATAATTCAAATAAAATATACCCGAAATAGTGAATATAATTTATATATTAATAATCAGCTTATATTAAATAATTTACAGTCCTTGCTTTATGATAAGTTAATATCATGGGATATTACTATTGATAATAAATACTATATAATAATAATAGATGGAACAATATGGGCAGAAGGGTATTTAACTGATAATATTTCTGAACAAGACTTTAATTTTTCTATATCAGTAAACGCAATATATGGAATATTAAAGTTGGGTATTGTTTACATAAAAAATGGTAATAATAAACATTTAATAAAGCAAGACAATAAGTACTACTCAATAAAAGATAATATGCTAACAGAATTAGGGACTCCTGCAGACGATACTCAGAAAAAACAGTGGTTCAATGACTGTGGAGTAGATGATTTAAAAGGCGCATTACTTACTCCAGATGAAAATGGAAATAAATTAATTGATAGTTTAAACAGTCAGTTTGAAATTAGAATGATGAAAGCAAAATAGGAGCTAGAGATAGCTTTTTTATTTTGCCTTGAAATACTTATAACGAAAACTTTTATGACAAATACTATGAAGGATAAAGAATTATTACAGGCTTATGTAAAAATACTTGTAACAGTAGAAGAGGTGAATTCACTAACATGGGATATAATTATTCCAACAACTATTACTTAAAAAATAAAATAATCCATTTTTTAGTCTTTGGAAGTATTTATTTAAATGTAGAGATATTCTCAAGAGCTTATTATGGTCCACTAATAGGATTTGAGGGCATATCCAGATGGAGTTTATGTGGATGGACTTCCTTATGGATGTTTCCTATAGGTGGGTTATGTGGTGTGATTATAGGTTCTTTAAATGATGGGCCTAAATATTATAACCTCAAGATGTGGCAGCAGGTACTTATGGGAGGTTCTATAATCACTGCAATAGAACTGCTTTCGGGAGCGTTTTTTAACCTGTACTTACATTTGAATTTGTGGGATTATTCCCAAGAGAAATGTAATTTTATGGGGCAGATATGTTTGAAGAACTTTATCTACTGGTATTTGTTGAGTGTGGTAATTATATGGTTTGATGATGTTCTATCCTTCTACTTTTATGAGGACGAAAGGCCACCAGGTTTATGGAGTTATTTTGTAAGGTTAGTTAAGTTACAATAGAAAAATTTTGCGTCATAAAGACTTAGATAACTAGGTCTTTTTTTAATTTCAAAAATCTTAGCTTAATAAAATATTAAGGCAACGGAAGGGTGAAAAATATATGAATTTGACAACGGAAAAAGTATAAGAGCTTTAGAAGAATTTAAGGCTCTTTTTTAATGCTTAAAAATAACTATAGGGGAGGTTCGGAATGGAAAATGGTTGCAAGGACTGTGTATATGTAACGAATCTAAAGCAAGGAGTTGATGAATTAAAAAGTGATGTTAAAGATGTAGATAGAAGGGTAGTGGAGATGGAGGTAGGGGCAGGGGAAACTAAAGAACAGGTTAAAACAATATTTAATATGCTTACCAAAATAGAAAAAAGTGTAGATGAAATTAAAAATTCAAAGAACAAATTTATTACAGGGGTAATAAGTGGCGTATCCATTGCGATTATAACCACTTTTATTATACAAGCTGTAAAAATATTTCACTGGTAAATGAAATTCAAATAGGAGGAATAAATTTGAAACTAAAAAATAGAATAGTAACACTTATTTTGGCACTGGCCTTTACGGTCGGTGTTTTTTTAATGCCACGAAATGTACAAGCACAGCAAATTACAAAGGATAATTTAAATAACTTTTTTTGGGTATGGCAGCTTCAGAACGAAGTGAACCAATATGGAAGTATACAAGCTCTTATTTCACATCTGAAAAGTATAGGTATAACTAATGTTTGTATAAAATATCATGAAGGAGCTAGTTACTCAGGCGGAGGAGTAAATTTTAAAGAATCTTATCTAAAATATTATGATGCATTTAAGGTAGCTGGATTTACAGTTGGTACTTGGGGTTACAACTATTTTAACTATCCTGGAACAGAAGCAAATATAATAGTGGAAGCTCTACAAAATAGCGACTATTATATTTACGATCCAGAGGTAGATGTAAGTAATAAATGGACAGCTTCAGCGAATGTGTGTGCCACTGTTAGACGCTCTAGCAATAAGTTAATAGGGTACAGCACGTTTCCTATTGCAACATATCACCAGGACATTCCATATTCAGTTTTTAATCAGTATTGTGACTTTACAAGTCCCCAGATCTATTGGGGTGAACTTCAATGGAATGCTTCAAAAGCCATTGATAGGACTATAGCAGATTATAAATCTTTAGGACTTACTTTGCCTGTATACCCTTCAATTCAGACTTATGGAGTAAGCGTTGATAGTTACAATACTTTTAAATCCTACGGTTTCAATGTAGTTGGGGCCTGGGATTTAGATGAAGCAGACACAAATTTCTATAGTGGACTAGGCAACTCTAATAATTCTATACCATTAATTACGGTTACTACAGATGCTTTGAAGGAATCCATAAAATCAATTCAGTATGATTGTAACCTGGTGCATGGTACAAGCCTTGTTGTAGATGGCATAGCAGGAACAAAAACCATTAATACCCTTAATTCTTATCCTATAGAAATAAACTCTAATAATGTTGTAAATCAATGGTTACAGCAAAAATTAATTCAATGGGGGTATCTAGGGAAAGGCAATGATACTGGTTACTGGACACAAGCTTGTTTCCAGGCCATTACAGAACTCCAGAAGAATTGGGGTAGGAGCACTGATGGTATCATAGGTAAAGATACATGGACAATATTTTTAACAAATTAGAGAGCTGTGAAGGGCTCTCTTTTTAATATAAAAAATGGAGGAATGAAAAAGATGAATATTTATCAAATTGTTATAACTGTGGTTGTTACTGGAGTAGTGTGTGGAGCTGTAGGGTTTCTATTCCCATACTTAAAGAAAAAGGGTATTGATGCCCCTAATGCAATAAAAGGAGTGGAAACAGGACTGGAAGAGATAGGAACTGTTATACAGACGGGACAACAAATACTTGGTGACAAGGTAAGTAAAGCTGCCAATATATTAAATTTTGTAGATAAGTTAGCACTAAAAGCCACTAAAGATGCTCAACAGCTTGCAATATCTTCTCAATTACCATTAGAAGAAAGGAAAGAAAAAGCAAAAGAAACTATTTTAACAGGGCTTGAAGCAGCTAAAATAAAAGTCACTCCTCAATTAGAAAAAATAATTGATGCTACCATTCAAGAAATGGTATTTGATTCTAAAACACCAGAGGAACAAAGAGATCAGACACAAAACACTTTATCGCAGCAGATAGCACAATTACAGGTACAAGTGAGCCAACTTACTACAGAAAAAGCACAGCTTCAACAGCAGATTTCTACTATTCAAAGCACCGTACAGGCTTCACAAAGTACTGTTACTCAAGCAGCACAGAATTAATTTTAGTGGTCTTAACAGGCCACTATATTTTTTTGCTTATAGCTTATTTACGCATATTGTAAAATAATATATTTTATACTTATAAGGGTAATTATCCTTATTTATTTTTTACAATCAATACAATTTAATAAAAGCTCCGGTATTTGCCAGAGCTTTTATAGATTAAAACATATTGAAACGATATTAAAGAGATAACATAGTAGTTTTGTAAGCATTAATTATTATATCCAAATTCAATAAATTCAAAACAAAAGAAAGCTTTATGCCTTGAAACCATTTACACGCCTTATAAAATCATATATCATATACTTATAAGGCTAACCCCCTTAATTAATTTTTCACAACCTAAAATAAGTTTAATTTTTTTAAATTAACACTCCAAATAGTATGATTGAATAACGATCATACTATTTTTTTTGACAGTGCATATTTTAAGTTTAAAAGTAAATTATTTTGAGCCTGATAAAGATTTTCTGGCAGGTCTTATTTTTATTTTTTGAGAAATTAAGCAGGAATATGAAAATTTTTGTAGAATAAAGCTAATGATATGTGAGGTAGTTACATTAAGATTATTTAAATGTTTTATTAAAAAGGTGTGTTGAAATGAATGAAGATTTTAAAAATATATTAGAACAAATATATGAATTTAAAAGAAAGCATGGAGTAATTTGGTTTAGGGGGCACTCTGACTCTAACTATAAACTAAATAGTGGTTTATATAGAATTGATAAAGACACAGGATCTATTAGAAATATGGAAAATAACATATTTAATGCTTTTTTAAATTATGGTGATAGCTATTGCAACTCATTTATAGAAAATAAAAACTGGAATGTTTTATTTTTGATGCAACATTATGGTATGTATACTAGATTATTAGATTGGACCGATAGCTTTATAACAGCTTTGTATTTTGCTACCCAAGAAAGGGATAAAGATGAATGTGCATGTATATGGATGATAAATCCAATACAATTAAATAAAAGTTGTCATCAATTATATGATAAAAGCGAAGATGATGGCTTTGATCTTATAAGATTACTTACAGTAGATACTTTACCTGAAAGGATTAAAAATTATACTAATTATTTTGAAAAAGAATTAAACATCGGGACCTTTGCAATGGTTCCAAGGAGAAATAATACTAGGCTAGTTTCTCAAAATGGATTTTTTACAGTACAAGGAACAATCAACAAGCCATTGGATGAGGAATATAGGTGCCATATAGATGATTTCATTATAAAAATAGAATTAGATCCAAGTACATATGAAGATCGTGTTCAATTTTTAAAATTAAACGGAATAAATTATTACTCTTTATATGGAGGAATTGATGGATTGTGCAAATACTTAAAAGATGAATTTTTTGGAATAAAGTTAAATAATATTTAGGTGGGATAAGATTTGGATAATACAAAGAAAAAAATAGTTTCATTTATGAATATGAAAGGCGGCGTGTGCAAAACTACATTATGTGTGAATATAGCAAATACTTTGGCAACCAATTTTAAGAAAAACGTATTAGTCATTGATATGGATCCACAATTTAATGCTACCCAATATGCTTTTGGAGTAATTTTCAAAGATAATTATATGGGTAAATATAAGGAATTTAAAAGTCAAAGGAAAACCATATTTCAATTATATGATGATAAATCTAACGAAAAGACTACAGAAAATGCGGAAGAAAAATATTCATATAGCGCTTTATTTAACACTAATTTAATAGATAATAGTTATCTATTAAAAGATTACATAGTGAATGTTAAAAAAAATTTTGACATGATACTTGGAGATATAGAGTTGATTCAACTCCAAATAACTCAAAAATCAGGCATAGAGAAAAGGTTATTTCAATACATAGATGCAAATAAACTAAGAGATAAATATGATTATATATTAATAGACAGTCCTCCAACATATTCTTTCTTTTTCATTAGCTCTTATTTAGCTTCCGATACATATATTATACCATTGAAACCTGATTTTGTATCTTCCCTTGGATTAGCACTATTAGAAAGGGCTACAACAGAAATTATAAAATCTCATGATAAAGTAATACAAAGCTTAGGAATAGTATATACTCTAATAGATCCAAGGAATAAGATTCACGAACCAATAATTCAGGACATAGAAAGTAATACAGATGCAAAGAATATTTTTAAATCTTATATAAAATATTTAAAATCCATTCCAGATGGTGTGAGAAATAATAGTTTTATGCTGGATATTAGTGAAAATGGTATTAATAAAGATATAATCCGTATTACCGAGGAATTTATAAGTAGAATGGAGGGAAAAATGTGAACCCTAATAATGAAAAAGTTATAAGAAATTTTTTAACTACTATATCGAATGTAAGTGAAAATAAAAATGATATATATAGCGTGGTAATCCCTCTAATATTATCAAAAAAAGTTTTCAAGAAATCGGCTGAACTAAAAAGTTTTATGGAAACTGTATTAGATTTTAAATTTAACGACTATGTATATAAATCTAGAAGTATATTAATAGGTAGAGTAGTGAGGCTTGTAAATGAATTATCTGTTGAAGATTCTGTTGTTTTAAATGAAAAAGTTACTAAATTTTTACTCGATATTATTGATATAAATAATGAATCTAATAAGAACTCAGAAGAAGTTATAAATGGTAACAATGGTAAAAGAGTTGCAAAAACTAAAAAGAAAAAAGCCACAAGCTTTTTCAGTGATTGGAATAAATATATTAATAATATCAAGTAAGTTTTATACAGTAATAAAAGCCCCAGGCCAAACCCCGGGGCTTTCACCAATTAGAACGTAATGAGTGACTTTAAAGTATTCTTATGACATTAATCATTATACCCAACTCCAAACATTTTATATTTAAATTCCCAATAAAAAAGAGAGCTTCACGCTCTCAAATTTTCTTCCAAGTATGATAGAACCAATCAGCTTTTTCTTTACCGAACTGTCTTGCTACTTCTTCCTTAACTTTCTCATCATATATACAATCAGACTTATAGTTATTAGCAATTTCAAATACTTTATTGTACATTAAAG
>ENA-UOOR01002075-UOOR01002075.1-fermentation-metagenome-genome-assembly--contig:-NODE-2075-length-21469-cov-9.915803_pt1 | contig 21469 bp, 23 predicted proteins | sample MGYA00245780_ERZ724029 | MGnify/ENA primary metagenome ERZ724029 (study PRJEB28704, sample SAMN03018315) | fermentation metagenome | biome: anthropogenic terrestrial biome; feature: soil; material... | reverse complement strand
GTTATTGTATTGCAGGAAATACCATTGATAGACAAGATCATAATGGTGGAAATGGGTGCGGATTTCAGGAGAATATTAGTTATACTCTTACTACCAGCGATATTCATGCTGTTTGCTATCCGTCTAAAACTTATCAAGATACAGTAGGAGCATTATGCGTGGGAGATGAAAAAGGCAATGGAAATCAATATGTCAGTCAAGACAAATGTATTTTAGATAATGAAAAGATGATGTTTGGACAATCGGAATTTGCTAATTACAAAGAAGGCTGTGTAACACTTCGAGCAGAGGGTGGAGATAACGGAGGAGGAAGTGAAAACCTTGTAACTACTAAGAATCTTGTACGCAGACTAACACCATTGGAATGTGAAAGACTTCAAGGCTTTCCAGATGGGTGGACTATAATAGAAAAGTCATCCGATAGTGCAAGATATAAGGCATTAGGTAATAGTGTAGCAATCCCATGTGTAGATTTTATAATGCAGGGGATTGCTTATTTTTTAAGAAAATTTAAGGAAGAAGCGGAGGAATAACAGTGTATATGTATCCTGATAATTTAAAGGCCAAAGCAACCCTATGGCTATGGGAGTTAAAAGACATTGGCATCATTGGAATAGGACTTCTTATTTCTGTATTTGCCTTAGCACAGCTTGGATTTATGCTGCCTATTGTAATAACAGCAGTATATACCTTTTTAACTATACAATTTGAAGACACAAGCATACTGAACTTTATTCGATATGCCTGTGCCTTTTTTCTTTTAAAGCAACAGATATTTGAATGGAGGTTATAAGAGTGAGCAAAAAACAGAAACAAAAGGAAAGACAAAAGCAGTCTACTAGGGAACTGATTGGTATTAATGAAATTACAGATTACAGCCTTAAAACTCCATATGGGGAGCTGGTATATTTTATTATTCATCCAACAAATATATCTGTACTATCCGAATCAAGTGTAAGTGCAAGAATCTATGCGCTTATGACGGTACTAAAGGGAATTGCTGAAATTGAAATGCTGTGCCTTAATTCAAAAGAAAACTTTGATGATACCAAGCAGTATTTAACAAGAAGAATGGATACAGAGCAAAATCCTGTTATCCGAAGACTCCTGCAGCAAGACAGTACCAATCTTGATAGGATGCAATTTCAGATGGCTACGGCTCGTGAGTTTCTAATTATTATTAGGCTTAAGAATGAGAAGGAATCGGATGTATTGCCTTATCTTTCAAGGATTGAAAAGAGCTTAAAAGACCAAGGGTTTACTACTAGAAGAGCTGATAATGCTGATATTAAAAGACTACTTGGTGTTTATTATGAGCAGAATGTGACTACGGAAAAGTATGAAGATTATGATGGGGAGAGGTGGGTGGTATATGGAGAGTGATAAGAGCAAGAAAGTTATTTTCATTCATTAGGTGTATGTGGTATTATATGTACAAATGGGAATTTGAGGTGGGGAATTTGAGTAAAAAAGAATCTGATGGAAAATTGTACAGGGTCTATAAAAATCAAAATAATCACATTAATACGAAGGTGAACGAAGATGGGAGAAGGTCTGCTATCCAGTTTGATGATAAAAATAACAAGTTGAACGGTCCTGTTGAAATTGAAGAGGTGGATATGGATGAAATCATAGCAAGCCAAACACCAAGAGAAATGGATCCATATGTACAACTTATTTTGGACGATGTAGTTGCCCCGATTATTAGATTTTGGTTCGAATTAGGTACTGATAAACTAACATCTTACCTTTCTGAGAAGGGAATACCATCAGCAAAACAAAAAATTAAGGAACTTGTAGAAAACAAGAAGGTTTATATTGAAGGCATCAAAGATGGATTGGCTGGTAAAGAAATTAAAGCAATCAGATTATTACAGCAAGCAGAAGAAAATAAATCAATTACATTAGTTGAAGTGGAAAAAGTTAAAAAACAAAATTTTGATAAAGAGTTTCATAGTCCAGAAGAGATACAGCAAGTTATAGATATTTTAAAGAAGAGTGTTCTTGTCACAGCAACTTGCATAAGAATTCTAACTAATACCATAGGTTTTGACGATGGAACAGACCCAGAAAAGCTTGAGGCATCGAAGAAACAGTTGGAAGAATTAGGAACAAAAGAAGTAATGAAACAGATTCGTCTTATGCTTGAAGAAAAAAACAGAAACCTTTTGGATGAAAGTTCATATCAACTTCTGTCAGCTTTCAGTCAAGGAAATCTGATTGTAGGCGGAAAAACAGTTCCAATTACCAAATATATTAATTATAATGAGAAATATTAGAAACAACGACTAGATTAATACAAATTACAAGTGTTTATCTAAATAGGAATTTGACGATTTAGTTAAGTTTGCATTATGACAATAATCAGCAGTTTTCAGCTTAAGGAATTTGCCTTAGTAAATTGTTGTAGTTACAATTTCAGTTTTGCCAAATTGAGACCGGAGGTATAGATATGGGGAAAAGTGATACTCCATTTGAATATCATGATACAGATTATTATGTAGCATGTGTGGGGGATAATGGAGGTACTGATAATTTTGGAATTAGGGAAGGATTTAGAAAATCTGTAAACCTACTTATAAATGCAATTAAACACGGAGAATCAGAAGATGAACTTATTTATCCAATAGTCTATAGTGCAAGGCATAGTATAGAGCTAAGTATGAAGATTATTATAGAAAACATATTTTGCATTTATGAAATAAAAAGTATTGGATTCAATGAGGCAGATAAGAAAAAAATATACACACATGATATAGAAGTATTGGATTCGATTATAACGAAATATTATAATGTAGATAAAAGAATTAGTGAATTTTATGACAAAGTAAGTTCGTACTTGAAAGATTACTTTTTTGATGTTGATGGTGATGCATTTAAGTATGAGGCAGACATTAACGGTAATCCTCATATGATAACTCATGGCATTAGTTCAATCAGTATAGATATTTTAGAAGAAAAGTTTAATAAATTAATGCCTATATTTGATTCTTTAATTTTTGAATTATATTACTTGTGTAAAGAATACAAAATAGGAACATTCACCAAGAGCCTATCGAGAGAAGATATTATGAATATTGCTTCTACCCTTCCTAAAAGGAACAAATGGAAAGAGTCGTGTTTTGCCGATGCAAAAGATAACATTAAAGCTAAATATAAGATTGGTTCTAAGGAATTTTCGGAAGCTTTGAACATTATACATAACCACAGGGAATTTTGTGTATTAATAGGTATGGAAAAAGTGTTTGGTGATATTTCAGAAGATGAACTAAGAGAATATGCACGTTTAGTTATTTCTATGGAAGAGTATAAAGAAGAAAATAATTCTCAAGGTAGATTGTCAGAAAAAACAGCAAAGACGTTTTTGTGGGAGATTCAAGATAGAGGGCAAAAGAGGAAGAAACTTTCTAGAAAAATTTCTGATACTACAATATCTTACTTAATGACATTTCGTGAATATGGAAAAAGTATAAGTTGTTTTTCAGAAAATGCAGAAGATATTTTTTCATATATGCAGGGGATTGGCTTAAATAGAATGGACACTTTAAAGAAAGTCGAGAAATTAGATGTTTGTAAACAAATTTTATTAGGAATGAAAATATGTGGTCAAGTAACATATCAAAAGATTATTAAAGAAGAGTTTTATAAGTTGGAGAAAATTATACTAATACAATGATAATACATAAAATAAGAGTTAGGTGGGAATGAATGAACTTATTTATCATAGGAAATGGATTTGATCGAGCGCATGGATTGCCTACAGCGTACATCGACTTCAGAGATTATTTAGAAAGAGAAGATTGGAGTTACTTGGTTAAATTAGAGGAACCTTATGGATACGTTCCAGAAAGTAAACGGGATTTAGTGGAGAAATATCTTTGGAAAGAATTTGAAAACAATCTCACTGATATCAATGAAAGCGAGATTGTTGATGGAGCTATATCAATAGATATGGGACTTGAAGGCGGGGATGTTGGCATTGAAGATACTTTAAATGATTATTGGGAAGAGCAATATGGATATGTACAACGATTAAATGATTATTTAAAAACCTGGGTAGAACACATTGATATTCATGTTTTAAAAAAGACTAAAAAGATAAAGGAATTCGCGGATGATTTGTTTCTCTCGTTCAATTATACATTACTTTTAGAAAAAATATATAAAATAGATAGTTATCAGGTCTTACATATACATGGTTGTATAGATAAATCAGTAGGGTCTCCACCTGTTATAGGACATGGGAATAAGGAAAAGATAAAAAAATCTAAAGAAGCGGCACATAAAGCTTCTGAGAACTTTTGGGGAAAAGATAGTAGCATTTATAGTGCATTGGCAAACTATTATGAGAGAACTTTAAAAGATGTAAGTTTATATATATTTTTTAATAGTGAATTTTTCAAACGCCTTAAATCAGTGAAACAAATTTATGTTGTTGGCCATTCTCTTGGAGACGTAGACTTACCTTATTTCAAAAAAGTTGTAGAAAGCATACAAGAAGATGTCATGTGGAATATTTACTATTATAGCAATGAAGAAAAAACATTGTTTATGGAGAAAATTATTTCAGTTGGGGTAAAAGTAGAAAATATAAGAATGTTGCCAGCAGCAGAATTTTTTGATAAAGCTTAATTCGAATTAGTGGAACCCGTTAAAGAAAGTTTAACTCTAAAAGACACAGAAAAAATATTATTAAAAATAGCCAAATTATTTTAACACATTCGTAAGCAGGTATTTGCATTATGTTTATAGAAGAAAATTTACAATTCCAATCAAGCAATCCAGCTTCCTATTATGTTTGTATAACACAAAACTTAAAAATTTCAATTATCAGAGGTGATTAGCCGCAATCTTTCAAAAAGGTGAGCAGTTGAATCGAAATAACAATAAATTTGAATTTATATAAGGAAGTGAGTATATGACAAAAATATGTATCATGACATGGAATACTTCACTCTATGTTGAAAAAACAATATCACCTATTTGCAGAAAATATAAATCGATAGTAAATGTGGTTAAAGGACAATTAGAGAAAGAAAATTCAATTGCCTTTTTACAGGAGATACCATACTGCAGTAATGAAACTTGGGAAGAACATACTCTATACTGTGCGTTAAAAAAAGACTTTCCAGCGGACGAATATGATATTAAATTTACTGTAAGTAGCAAAAAACAAATAATGATGACCATTGCAATAGCCAAAAAAAACACAATAGAGTCGAATAATACTGCTTATAATGATAATCGCACAATTTCTGTTAAATTTAAAGAACTTGAACTGATGGGGATTCATGCTAAAAATGGGAATCAGAATAAAGATTATCTAAAATCACTAAATAACAGTAATGCGCACATTATTTTAGGAGATTTTAACGCTGGTGATTATAAAAAATCAGAAAATAAAGATGTGTTCAATGGTATTCTTAAAGGACATACAAATATTTGCAATCAGTGTACCACCGTTTTCGATACTTCTATTGATCATGTATTTGTACATAATGACATTGTATCAAAATGTTCAAATCTAATTGTTCATAAAGAAATAAAGTGTTCAGATCACTTTCCAATTACATTTGAAATAAATATTTAAATGAAGATAAGTATGGGAAGTATACCTTTTCCGAAAATATTGAAATTCCAGAATGCAGTTTTATTACTTGTAAAACTTTAGTTTGGCGTTATCTCAACAAATTCTAATTTATGATGCGACAAGAGATGATATGAAATCCCTGGTTTTATCTTGATTGCAATATAGTAATGTACCCGAAACTTTCAGCTTTTCTAAGGGTTGAAAGTAGCGTATTATTTGAATTCTCACTTGAAGTATTTTTAGGGATTTAATAACTGTTATATCTTGTTATAAAAATCTCGTCAAACCCTTGAAAATACTAAAGTTTTCGGGGGTGTCTTTTCCGTCACATCTTGTATCGTGTTATATTGTTTTACCCTTGGTTATGACCTCTGATAAGGGAAAAAACAAGGGAAAGAAAATCAGGTAACAACTTATAACAAATTATAAAAGTGACAGTTGGGACTGGATGAAATGCTTATAATACATTTCTATGAAAGGATTGATAAGATGAGATTGATATATGCAGACTATAACCCTCGAAAGAACAGTATTGATATAACCACATTTGAGAATTACATATTGCGGATTGACTGTAACAAGGCAGAGGATGGATTAAGAACTACTCCTTGCTCACAAAATTCACTTAACGCTTTGGCAATAGATGAGCCGTTGGAATATGCCCGACTTGCTCTAGATGGTGAAATGCAGGTTTGGGTGGATTCAATTGATAGTTTGGATGTTTGGTAATTTGATATGTTAGGCTCATTAAAAATACTAAGATGAAAATTTTTTTGTTGACAAATGAACGCAACAGTTCTATAGTTAAAAGTAATTAAATATATTTAATCAAACCGTTGAAGCGGAGATAACGGCAATGATGCCTTTACAGAGAGCCTGTGGTGCTGAGAAACAGGTGAGAAACAAGTTGTCAAATGGACCGCTGAGGGCGCAGTCAAAAGTGTAGATGATTTTACACCCAGTATTCTGTGACGTGTTGGCATACGTCAGTTGCCGGGGATATGTTGGTATCCTGCTAAGTGCATAGGGTCATTCCTATGAATTCAAGGTGGCACCGCGGATAGTGTTTACTTTTATTTGAGTATCGTATTCGTCCTTGACAGATTCTAATATTCTGTCAAGGGCGTTTTTTAATTTCAGGACTCCTTTGGCAGAAAATAAGTCAAAGGAGTTTTTTCTTTGCACAAAAAAAGACAGGAGGTAGAGAAATGAACATTTTACCAAAACTTGATGAAGTAAAAAGACTTGCCACAGAGAGAAAATATGATGTTGTACCTATAAGCTGTGAGCTTTTGTCGGATTTTACAACACCCATTGAAACCATGAAAATACTAAAGAACGTATCTACGCACTGCTACATGCTGGAGTCGGCACAGGCAAATGACAAATGGGGCAGATATACCTTTCTTGGATTTGAACCGAAATTAGCGATTAGCTGTGTGGACGGAGAATTAAAAGTCGGGAATCTAAAGATAAAAACAGATAATCCGTCAAAGTATTTAAGGCAGATACTTGCAGATTATAAAAGTCCACGGTTTGACTATCTGCCGTCCTTTACAGGAGGACTTGTGGGATACTTCTCCTATGATTATCTTGGATACAGCGAGCCTGCGGTCAGATGTAAGACAGAGGACACGGAATGTTTTAAAGATGTGGATTTGATGCTGTTTGATAAGGTTATAGCCTTTGACAATGTAAGGCAGAAGATAATCTTGATTGCAAATATGTCTCTTGCTGATTCGGAAACCGAATACAACCGAGCTGCGATGGAATTAAAACAGCTTGCAGAGCTTCTTAAGAAAGGAAAAAAGAAGGAGGAGCCAGCCGGACATCTGACAGGTGAGATAACACCATTGTTTGATAAAGAAACCTACTGTGAAATGGTTGAGAAGGCAAAGCACCATATTCATGAGGGTGATATATTTCAGATTGTCTTATCCAATCGGTTGAGTGCACCCTTTGAAGGAAGTCTTCTAAATACCTATCGTGTGCTTAGAACGATCAATCCATCACCTTATATGTTTTATTTTTCGGGAACGGATGTAGAGGTGGCAGGAGCTTCCCCGGAAACCCTTGTGAAGCTTGAGAACGGTGTGTTGCATACCTTTCCCTTAGCGGGAACCAGACCAAGGGGAAAAACAGATGCAGAGGATGAAGTCTTGGAAGCAGAGCTTCTTTCCGATGAAAAGGAGCTTGCAGAACACAACATGCTGGTAGACCTTGGAAGAAATGACTTAGGAAAGATAAGCAGGTTTGGCACGGTGCAGGTGGAAAAACTGCATTCCATTGAACGCTATTCCCATGTAATGCACATTGGCTCTACAGTGCGTGGAGAAATCAGGGAGGATTGTGATGGACTGGATGCCATAGAAGCGGTACTTCCTGCAGGAACCCTGTCCGGGGCACCAAAGATTCGTGCATGTCAGCTAATCGGAGAATTAGAGAACAATAAGCGAGGCATTTATGGCGGAGCCATCGGTTATATCGACTTTACCGGCAACATGGATACCTGTATTGCCATCCGCATTGCCTATAAGAAAAACGGAAAGGTATTTGTAAGAAGCGGAGCTGGTATTGTGGCGGACTCTGTACCGGAAAAAGAATATGAGGAATGTATCAATAAGGCGAAAGCCGTTGTGAATGCACTGAGATTGGCAGAGGAGGTGGATGTATGATTTTGTTGATAGACAACTATGACAGCTTTTCTTATAACCTGTATCAGCTTGTCGGGGAGATATGTCCGGATATAAAGGTAATCAGAAATGATGAGTTGACGGTAGAGGAGATAAGAGAATTAAAACCGGAACGAATTATACTTTCTCCGGGACCGGGCAGACCGGAGGATGCAGGAGTAATTATTGATGTGGTTAAAGCACTTGGAAAAGAAATACCTGTTCTTGGTGTATGTCTTGGGCATCAGGCTATTTGCGTAGCTTACGGAGCTACTGTAACCTATGCAAAGGAACTGATGCATGGAAAACAGTCAGATGCAAAGTTTGATACAGACTGTTTGTTGTTTCGGGGATGCCCCGGGAAAGTGCCTGTTGCCAGATATCATTCCCTTGCAGCGGATAAAGAGACAATACCGGAAGAATTGCTAATTACTGCTCATACCTTAGATGGAGAGGTGATGGCAGTACAGCACAAAGATTACCCTGTTTACGGGGTACAGTTTCATCCGGAATCCATTATGACACCGGATGGGAAGACAATGCTTGAAAATTTTATAAAGGAGATGTAAGCCATGATTAAAGAAGCAATCGTAAAAATCGTAAATAAAGAAGACCTCACCTATGATGAGGCATATACCGTAATGAATGAGATTATGAGTGGGGAAACCACACCTACACAAAATGCAGCCTTTCTGGCAGCGCTATCTACCAAGAGTGCCAGGGCTGAGACAACGGATGAGATAGCCGGTTGTGCGGCAGCCATGCGGGCACATGCAACCAAGGTAGAGACAGATATGGAGCTGTTTGAAATTGTTGGAACAGGTGGGGACAATGCCCATAGCTTTAATATATCCACCACGTCAGCCCTTGTAGCGGCAGCGGGAGGTATGAAGGTGGCAAAACACGGAAACCGTGCGGCGTCTTCACAGTGTGGAACTGCTGACTGTCTGGAGGCACTTGGGGTTAATATCAACCAAAGTCCTAAAAAGTGTAAGGAGCTGTTAACGGAAGTAGGGATGTGTTTCTTTTTTGCACAGAAATATCATACTTCCATGAAATATGTAGGTGCAATTCGTAAGGAGTTAGGATTTAGAACCGTATTTAATATCCTTGGACCGCTGACCAATCCGGGAACACCTTCCATGCAGCTTCTGGGAGTATATGATGATTATCTTGTGGAGCCGCTGGCACAGGTACTCATAAACCTTGGAATTAAGAGAGGTATGGTGGTATATGGTCAGGATAAGCTGGATGAGATTTCACTGAGTGCCCCGACTACTATCTGTGAAATCCGGGATGGATGGTTTAAAACCTCTGTAATCAAACCGGAAGAGTTTGGCTTTGAACGTTGTACCAAAGATGATTTAAAGGGCGGTACACCTGAAGAAAATGCAAGACTTACACTTGCTATTTTGCAGGGAGAAAAAGGACATAAGAGAAATGCAGTGTTATTAAATGCTGGGGCAGCCCTTTATATTGGCGGTAAGGCGGAGAGCATGAAGGAAGGCATTGCACTTGCCGCAGAGTTGATTGATTCCGGTAAGGCACTTGAAACATTGAAAAAATTGATTGAAGTAAGTAATCGGCCGGAGGTGGAAGCATGACCATATTAGAACAGCTTGCAGAACATGCAAGGAAACGGGTGGCAGAGGCAAAAGAAACAATTTCCTTAGAGGAAATAAAAAGAATGGCACTTAGTATGCCCAAAGGAACCTCTGCTTTTGAAAAGGCATTGAAGAAGCCTGAAATATCTTTTATCTGTGAGTGCAAGAAGGCTTCTCCGTCTAAGGGTGTAATAGCAGAGGAGTTTCCCTATGAAAAGATTGCACTGGATTATGAGGACGCCGGGGCGGATGCCATATCCGTCCTGACAGAGCCGAAGTGGTTTCTGGGAAAAAATGAATATTTGCAGGAAATCAGCCGGAGGGTATCCATCCCCTGTCTGCGAAAGGATTTTACGGTAGACGAATATATGATATATGAGGCGAAGGTGATTGGTGCTTCGGCAGTATTGCTGATTTGTTCCATTCTGACTGAAAAAGAACTCAGGGACTATATCAAAATCTGTGACAGTTTGGGGCTGTCGGCACTGGTAGAAGTCCATGATGAAAAGGAAGTGCAGATGGCAGTGAATGCAGGAGCCAGAGCAATAGGTGTGAACAACCGCAATCTGAAGGATTTTACTGTGGATGTAGAGAACAGCAGAAGGCTTCGAAGTCTTGTGCCGGAAGATATTCTGTTTGTGGCAGAAAGCGGAGTGAAGACAAGAGAGGATATAGAGGCTTTACGGAAAATTCAAGTGGATGCGGTGCTGATTGGGGAAGCAATGATGCGTGCAGAGGATAAAAAAGAGAAGCTGAAAGAACTGAGAGGCTGCCTATGACGAAGATAAAGCTGTGTGGATTAAAAAGAGAGTGCGATATAGAATGGGCAAATGAACTGCATCCGGATTATGTGGGTTTTGTGTTTGCAAAGGAAAGCAGGCGGTATGTGGCACCGAAGGAGGCTGATATATTAAAGTCATTGCTTTTTCCATCTATTCAGGCAGTGGGAGTATTTGTAAATGCAGACATAGAGGTGATTGCTGCCATAGCAGAAATGGGCATTATTGATGTAGTGCAGCTTCACGGAAGCGAAGATACAGCATATCAGGAAAAACTGCGAAAGAGAATAAAACTTCCTGTTATTCAGGCATTTCGGATAAAGACAGCAGAAGATGTGAAAAGAGCAGAAAAAAGTATCGCAGATATGGTGCTGTTGGATGCAGGGGCAGGCTGTGGGGAGGTTTTTGACTGGAGGCTTTTAAGTGAAATGAGCAGACCTTATTTTCTGGCAGGAGGTTTGACATCACAGAATGTAGCGGATGCAATAGATAGTCTGCGTCCTTATGGTGTGGATGCAAGCTCTTCGCTGGAAACAGGTGGAGTAAAGGATAAAGAAAAAATGACAGCTTTTGTAGAGGCTGTACGAGGAAAGGATGATGAAAATGACAGATAAAAAAGGACGTTTCGGAGTTCACGGAGGACAATATATCCCGGAAACCTTAATGAATGCAGTGATAGAGCTGGAAGAAGCCTATAACCGGTATAAAGAGGATGCAGAGTTTAACCGGGAACTGCAAGACCTGTTAAATGAATATGCAGGCAGACCGTCAGGACTGTACTTTGCAAAGAAGCTGACAAGAGAGCTTGGCGGTGCAAATATTTACTTAAAGCGTGAGGATTTAAACCATACCGGTTCCCACAAAATCAATAATGTCTTAGGTCAGGCGCTTCTTGCTAAAAAAATGGGTAAGACCAGATTGATAGCAGAAACCGGAGCCGGTCAGCATGGTGTGGCCACCGCCACCGCTGCGGCACTTCTTGATATGGAATGTGTGGTATTCATGGGAGAGGAAGATACAAAACGACAGGCACTAAATGTATATCGCATGAGACTTCTTGGGGCAGAGGTGATTCCTGTTACCAGCGGAACCGCTACCTTAAAGGATGCGGTTTCTGAGGCAATGAGGGAATGGACTTCACGGATTGAGGATACCCATTATTGTCTTGGCTCTGTCATGGGACCGCACCCTTTTCCAACCATAGTGCGTGATTTTCAGGCAGTGATTTCCAAAGAAATCAAGGAGCAGATACTACAAAAGGAAGGCAGACTTCCGGATGCCGTAATTGCCTGTGTAGGAGGCGGTTCCAACGCTATTGGCAGCTTTTATCATTTCATAGAGGATAAAGAGGTACGACTCATTGGCTGTGAAGCGGCAGGCAGGGGAATCGATACCTTTGAAACAGCAGCCACCATAAATACCGGTAGACTTGGCATTTTTCATGGAATGAAGTCTTATTTCTGTCAGGATAAATACGGTCAGATTGCACCGGTATATTCCATCTCCGCAGGACTGGATTATCCGGGTATCGGACCAGAGCATGCAAATCTCCACGATATGGGAAGGGCAGAATATGTACCAGTAACGGATGAAGAGGCGGTGGAAGCCTTTGAGTTTTTGTCAAGAACGGAGGGTATTATTCCTGCAATCGAGTCAGCCCATGCGGTAGCCTATGCCATAAAGCTGGCACCAACATTAGATAAGGATAAAATCATCGTAATTACCATTTCCGGCAGAGGCGATAAGGACTGTGCAGCCATTGCCAGATACAGAGGGGAGGATATTTATGAATAAGACAGGAGCGGAACGAATCAGAAAAGCATTTTTGAAAGGTAAGGCATTCATCCCGTTTCTGACCTGCGGTGATCCCGACCTTGAAATTACGGAGAAACTTGTAAAGGCAGCCATAGAAAATGGAGCGGATATCATAGAACTTGGAATCCCTTTTTCAGACCCCACAGCAGAAGGACCGGTTATTCAGGGAGCAAACCTAAGGGCGTTGCAGGGTGGTGTGACAACGGATGGGATATTTGAATTTGTTAGGGAATTGAGAAAAGAGGTAACTGTTCCGTTTGTGTTTATGACCTATGCTAATGTAGTGTTTTCCTATGGAGCAGAGGAATTTATCAGTACCTGTCAGAAGATTGGAGTGGATGGAATTATTCTGCCTGATTTACCATTTGAGGAAAAGGAAGAGTTTGCACCTATTTGCAAAAAGTATGGTGTGGCACTGATTTCCATGATTGCACCTACTTCGGATAAGAGGATTGCCATGATAGCCAGGGAAGCGGAAGGTTTCTTATACATTGTTTCCAGTTTAGGTGTAACCGGAACTAGAAGCGAGATTACCACGGACTTATCATCGATTATAAAGGTGGTTCGAGAAAATACGGACATTCCTTGTGCTATTGGTTTTGGGATTTCTACACCGGGGCAGGCTAAGAAGATGGCAGAGATTTCGGATGGTGTCATTGTGGGTTCGGCGATTGTAAAAAAGATCGAAGAATATGCAAAAAACGCAGTTTTATATGTATCCAATTATGTAAAAGAGATGAAGGATGCAATAGGAGAATTATAAAATAACAATGACAAGGGGCGATTATCTCGCCCCTTTATCTCTGCGTAGGTAAGGTTGACTGGCATTCTGCCTATCTGCCTTTTCTTGATACCTCTGTAACTTTTCCTGCATGGTTTCGGCTTTTGGAGTGGTTTGTTCTCCAAAGTCTTTTTCCCACTTGGCACATTCTTTCTGATATGCTTCTGTGGCACGCTGTGCGGTATAGAATGCGGTGTAGAAATCCTGCACCGTTGCAAATCCGTGTTGTCTGACGATGCCAGATAATCCGGCTTTGAGACTTCGGATTTCCTCGTTTTTGGCGGCAATCCTGCTTTCAAGCTCCTTTTTCTTGGTAAGCCTTGCAAATCCCTTTAAATCGCTTAATTCAATCTCCAACGTATTCCGTTCATGCTCTGCTTCAAAGATAAGACGATTTTGCTTATCAAGCGTAATCTTGATTTTTTGAAGTTTTGGGAAAGCGGCTGCTTCCGGTGGCACAACCGGTCTTGGAGGTATCTGTGGCTGTTCTACAACCTCTGTCTCTGAAACAGTTGCAGTAATGGTGGCTACTGGTGGCTCATGCTCGGTTATTACTTCCTTAGCCGGAGCTGTAGCAACATTTGCGGTATCCTCTGCTTTTATAACCGTCTTGGTTCCATATTCTTTTTCCAGAGCTTCATAGAACAGTTTGTTTTTCAGTTCCCTTGCGGCGGTCAGTACATCGTGAATCAGAAGTACCAGTCGGTTGGTTGCCCCTCGTATGATATTGGCAAGCAGTTCCGGACAGTTGCCCCATGCTTTGATGGAGTTACGGATACGGTCTGTAATAAATTCTTTTTTTATCTGTCGTATCTCATCCTCCGGAACTTGGCTGACAATGGCTCGGTCTACTTCGTGATTCCACTGCATACGCACCTCATTATCTTCCTTTATCTGTTCAGCTTTGGGATTATTCTTACCGATTTTCTTGGTGGCAAGGTATAATCCGTTTTTATCAAATACATGGAGCTTATTCTTATCATCTTCTATCAGAAGATTGATAAGGTCGGTATAGAAGCGTTTTGCTTCATCCAGATAATACTCCTGCTTGAACAGCTTGTTCTTGGCGGTGAATAAGGTTCGCTCATAGACTTCACCTTTTTTAATTATCTTACAGCCCTTGCGAACATTACCACTATCGTCCAGTATCTCTTTCTTGGTGCGTACATGTTTTTTCTGTTCGTTGTAGAACATATTGCGTGTTGCAATCTTTTCTATGGGTTCCGGTAACAGCTCCCTTTCGGAAAAGATGAGATGGATATGATAGTTGGTCTTGCGTTTGTTGTGGTGGAGGGCTGATACACACTCCACACCATATTTTTCCTTAAAACGGTTGGTAAACAGCTATAACAGCCTGTCGGGGTCATAGAGGTCGGGGAAGGATTCCGGTAATGCTATAATCAGTTCCCTTGCCTCGATACATTTCCCTTCCGTACCGTTTTTTAGAAATTCCTGCTGATTAAATCTGGCAAGCTCCGTCCAGTAATGGCGGTCTGTGGTTTCATAGACCGCATACAGATTTTCTTGCTTGGCGTGACTGGATATATAAGTAATCCTGCCACGGACATTATGGAGCTTGCTCATTTGAATAAATGAATTTCTTTCGATAGTGCTTCCTCCTCTCGTAAATGTTACTTAGGGAAAGAGGCGGAAGGATTATATAAGTGAGTGGATAGCTTAGGCTATCCGGTTACGAACACGATGCCGTATCCGGCAATAAAAGCTCGATGCAATCGCGAAATACCTAGAGTACAAATCGAAGATTTGTGCGAAGGGTGTATTTCGCTCTCAAACGCCGAGGGCTTGCAAAAGAATTGCACTATGAGGTCTGTACCACTCATTTCAATATGAAATTATCCTGTAAAATTCCTGCTCCTTTCCCGTAAGTTTTGGTTGATACCAGAGGAAGCACATGATATAATTTATTTGCGTGTAGGTATATCATGGCTTCGGTCTGATACATACCAAAGGGTGGTTTCGTAGGAAGCCACCCTTTTAAGTTGCAGCAGTTTTTCTGCTAACTGCTCTGACAGTATTCTTATCCCTTAAGTCCCTGCCTTCGTTGGCTTCCATGAACTGCTCCAGTATATCGGTTTTTATAAGAACTTTTCGTCCTACCTGAAGTACCGGGAGCTTCTTCCACTTTACCAGGTCACGGAGCGTATTTCTTCCGATACCGGTATAGTCGGCTGCTTCCTCAATGGATAAGGCGATTTTCATTTCTGTCATTGAATCACCTCCTTGCGAATTGCATTATGCAATTTTTGAACTAAGCCTACTATAAACCTTTTATACCATTCTGTCAAGCGTTACGAAATTTTAAAAATAATTATTAAATTGCATATTGCAATTATTAAAGATGTATGTTATAGTAGTACCATACCGAAAAAGGAGGCGTATGAAGATGAAAGATAAAGAATTACGCAAGCTAATCGGTAGCAGGGCAAAACAGCGAAGATTGGAGTTAGGATTGAAACAGCCTTATGTAGCTGAAAAGATGGGAGTGACAGCTTCCACTATTCAGAGATATGAAGCCGGAACAATTGACAACACCAAGAAGCTGGTGCTGGATGGACTTTCAGAAGCACTTCATGTATCCGTGGAATGGCTCAAGGGAGAGGCAGAGGAATACGAAACAGACATTACGGATAAAAGGGAATTACAGATTCGTGATGCTATGAGCAGTATTTTAAACCGCTTACCCTTTGACCTTAATAATGAGGAAGCTGACTTCTCGAAAGACCTACTGCTACTGATGTTACAGGAGTATGAGTTGTTTATGGATTCGTTCCAGTTTGCCTGCAAGAACTTTAAGGGCAATACGGAGAATGCGGACATAGCAGCCACCATAGGTTTTGAATCGAATAAGGAATACAACGAAATCATGTTTCTTAGGGAGATTACCCACACAGTCAATGCCTTTAATGATATGGCAGATGTGATAAGGCTCTATTCCAAGAAACCGGAGACAGCCACACAGAGGCTTGCAAATCTTTTATCGGAAGATTCCGAATCGGTATAGTTAGACAACCGGAGTTATGATATACTTACACGCAAGAAGCATTTCATCAGTTCCGATTGTCCAATATCGAAAGGAGTAATAACGATTATGGCAAAAGGTTCTGTAAGAAAAAAAGGAAAGAAATGGTACTACCGCTTCTATGTGGAGGATGCCAGTGGAAATCTGGTACAAAAGGAATTTGCGGGTACGGAAAGCAAAAGTGAAACGGAAAAGCTGTTAAGACAGGCTATGGAGGATTACGAAAGCAAGAAATTCATTGCAAAGGCTGACAATATCACACTCGGAGAACTGCTCGACATCTGGGCAGAGGAAGAATTGAAGGTCGGCACATTAAGCAATGGAACGGTTGGTAATTATCTTCAGGCGGTCAACCGGATTAAGCAACACCCTATCGGCAACCGCAAGCTGAAAACAGTTGCTTCGGAGCATTTACAGCAGTTTATGGATTTACTTACCTTTGGAGGAACAGTCGGAAACTTTGTTTCCAAAGGTTACACAAAGGATTATGTGCATTCCTACTCGGCTGTGTTACAGCAGGCATTCCGTTTTGCAGTATTTCCCAAACAGTTTATTACTTTCAATCCCATGCAGTATGTGGTATTGAAAAGGAAAACGGATGATGTGGATTTATTTGCAGAGGATGACCTGGCAGATGCAAATGCTATGATACTTACCCACGAAATGTATCAGAAGCTGTTGGAGGAACTCTCCAAAAGAAGCAAGGACGCAATCCTTCCGGTACAGATAGCCTATTATGCAGGGCTTCGATTGGGAGAGGTTGCAGGACTGACTTGGCAGGACATTAACCTTGAGGAACAGTATCTGACTGTAAGGCGAAGTGTCCGCTACAACGGAACAAGACACAAAACAGAGATTGGTCCCACAAAGCGTAAAAAGGTGCGTGTGGTGGACTTTGGCGATACTCTCGCCCAAATCCTTAAAACAGCCAAAAAGGAACAGCACAAGCAACGCTTTCAGTACGGACAACTGTACCACAAAAACTATTACAAAGAGGTTCGGGAAAAGAACCGTGTGCATTATGAATATTACAGTCTTGATGGCACACAGGAAGTACCACCGGATTATACGGAAATCTCCTTTGTATGTTTGAGGTCAGATGGGCGTCTGGAACTTCCAAGCACAGTAGAAATCGCTTGCAGGAGTGCCAGCCGGAGGGTGCCTGAGTTGGAAGGCTTCCACTTTCACACTTTAAGACACACCTACACCACTAATCTTCTGACAAGCGGTGCACAGCCAAAGGATGTGCAGGAGCTGTTAGGTCATTCCGATGTGCGTACCACAATGAATGTTTACGCCCACGCCACAAGGGAAGCAAAGCGGACTTCCGCAAGGCTCTTGGATAAGGTTGTGGGGCAATAAGAAAAAACTTTCCCTTGTAAGTTGCCCATAAGGGCAAAAACAAGGGAAAATACATACAGTTTCATGGTTTGAGGCTCTGGAAGCCTTGTAAAATAAGGGGAGTTAGTTGGATAACTCGATAAATTTCAATTTATTGATGAGATGATGAAACAACTTAATAATAAATCTATTTAGCTATTGCCTTGCATTAATGTGTAGGGCTTTTTTAATACAGAAAAAGAAAGAGAGGCAAGAAAATATCATGATAAAAAAGAAACTACCTATTGCAGAAGATGAGAAAATCAAAACCTTTGTAGATATGATTGCCCCATCCATCATCAAATTCAACACAGACCATTTTATCTGTGGCAATACTTATAGATGTGTATGGGCACTCCGTGAGTATCCTACAAGCACCAATGAACAAGCAATTCTCCGTCATCTCGGGGAAAAGGATGGTGTTACTCTTAGGATTTATACAAGACAAGTAACTCCAAATGAGGAGAAGAAAATTATTCATAATGCAGCCAATAAAAATAGAATGAATACAGCAAATACAAATGATTTACAGCAGACAGTAACAGCGGAAAGCAACTTGCAAGATGTTGTTACCCTCGTATCTTCAATGCATAGAAACAGAGAACCACTCCTTCATTGTGCAGTATATATTGAGCTTACTGCAAGTGATTATGACAGCTTGAAACTGCTACAGACCGATGTATTAACAGAGCTTGTTCGTTCTAAGTTAAATGTAGATAGACTTATACTACGACAACAGCAAGGGTTTTTATGTGTTGGTCCAACAGGCAGAAATGTATTTGGTAGTCAATATGAAAGGGTACTTCCAGCATCCTCAGTTGCAAACCTATATCCCTTTAACTATTCAGGTAAGACCGATAGCAACGGATTTTATTTAGGCAGAGATAAATTTGGTTCTAATATTCTCGTAGATTTTGATAAAAGAGATGATGATAAAACAAATCCTTGTATCCTTATTCTTGGTAATTCAGGACAAGGAAAAAGCTATTTATTAAAGCTAATATTATGCAATATCTTAGAATCAGGAAAGAATGTCATATGTTTAGATCCAGAGCATGAGTATGTGGAATTGGCAGAAAATATAGGTGGATGCTTTGTAGATTTAATGAGTGGGGAGTATATGATAAATCCATTAGAACCAAAGACTTGGGATGAGGGTGGCAGCCTACAGGACAAAGATGCTCCCCTTGCATTTAGACAAGCAACAAAGTTAAGTCAGCATATTAGTTTTTTAAAAGACTTCTTCCGTTGCTATAAAGACTTTGATGATAAGCATATTGATGTCATTGAAATTATGCTTGGCAAACTCTATACCAAATGTAACATCAATGACAGTACAAATTTCAGCCGATTAGAATCTATTGATTACCCTATTCTGTCAGACCTTTATACATTAATAGAGGAAGAATATAAAGGCTATGATAAGGGAAAATATCAGCTTTACACGGCAGAATTATTACAGGAAATCCTGCTTGGACTCCATTCCATGTGTCAAGGCGCAGAAAGTAAATTTTTCAATGGGCATACCAATATAACCTCCAATCGATTTATTGTATTTGGTGTAAAGGGGTTATTACAGGCTAGTAAAAATGTAAAGAATGCATTGCTGTTTAATGTATTATCCTTTATGTCAGACAAACTATTAACGGAAGGAAATACTGCAGCTGGAATTGATGAATTGTATTTGTTCCTTACCAATCTTACTGCAATAGAATATATACGTAATTTTATGAAGCGAGTGCGAAAGAAAGAATCAGCGGTAATACTTAGCAGTCAAAACCTTGAGGACTTCAATATTGAAGGCATTAAGGAGCTAACTAAACCGCTGTTTTCTATCCCAGCACACGCTTTTTTATTTAATGCAGGAAATATTGATAAGCAGTTTTATATGGATACCTTACAGCTTGAAGAATCAGAATATAATCTTATTAAATTTCCACAGCGAGGGGTGTGCTTATATAAATGCGGTAACGAACGTTACAATTTGGCTGTCCATGCTCCAGCATATAAAGAAAAGTTATTTGGAAAGGCAGGTGGAAGGTAATGACTATTGAAAGTGCAGAATGGGTAAGGAAACAAGAAAAAATCGAATCCTACCGGGAACAAAAGCAAGGCATTATAGATGATTTGAGGGTATGCATCAGATATACTCCAAACAGGGATAATGACTTGCTTTGTTTTATGGAACAGTATTTAAAGGCAGAAACAAAGAATCGACCAAGATTATTGGAGCAGATAAAGCATTGTATTAATGGTGATGAATATGAAAATCCCTTTCTTGCATATAACCATTATGATGAAAGGCATATTGAAGAATTTGACCATATTCTTAATGAATATATTGATAAGTTAAAGCTATCTGGTGGAGAGTCCACCCAAGTATCTAGAGTTATTGAAAGCACTATACTAAAGATAAATGAACTCTATGATATATGCCGAGGACAGCTAATAGACTCTTGGAGGAATGAAAGACTTACAGAATATATTGTCACTGCTTCTAGGTATGCAGGATTTCAAAATGCTGAGGACATCATCGAAGCAAAAAAGCAATGGTAAGGTGGTGAGGCTGTGGATTTAAGAGATCAGAACTTTGGAATTGAAATTGAGATGACAGGCATAACAAGAAGAAGAGCTGCTGAAGTAGTTGCCGAATATCTCAATGAGATAGCTGAACATGAAGGTGGTGGTTATGACACTTATAGTGTAAGGGATAATGAAAACCGAAAGTGGAAGTTTGTAAGTGACGGCAGTATTAGCTGTCAGAAAAAAGTGGGAAATAGAAAGCAAATAGCCGACAGAGAATACAGTGTTGAACTTGTTAGTCCCATTTGTAAGTATGAAGATATCGAAAAGATACAGGAGATGGTGCGAAAACTTAGAGAGGCTGGAGCATTTAGTAATAAGTCCTGTGGAATCCATATTCACATTAATGCGGCACCTTTTGAAGCGTACCAATTAAGAAATCTTGTTAATATTGTAGCTGCAAAAGAAAATATGATATACAAGGCATTACAGGTGGATTCAGATAGGGAAAGACGTTATTGCAAAAAGATAGATACGGATTTTTTAGAGAAGTTAAATAAGCAGAAACCAAAAACAAAGAGTGGAATTCAAAAGTTATGGTACAAAGGTAGTGATGGCAGTCATCAGCATTATCATGATAGTAGATACCATTGCCTAAATCTTCATTCTGTCTTTCAAAAGGGAACGATCGAGTTTCGTGCCTTTAATGGTTCCCTTCATGCTGGGAAGATGAAAGCATATCTGCAATTTTGTATGGCTATTACAGCTCAAGCATACAACCAAAGGTCAGCAAGTCCAATAAAAACTGTATCAGAAAATGAAAAATATACCTTCAGAGTATGGCTATTAAGACTTGGTTTAATAGGAGATGAATTTAAAACAGCAAGGAAACATCTCCTTGACCATTTAGAAGGAAATATTGCATGGAAGTCACCTGAACAGGCAGAAGCACAGAAGGAAAGGTTAAGAAAAAAGAGAGAAGTTGAGCTTTCAGATTCACAAGAAGAAACAATAGAAATACGAAATAATGATATGGTGATAGATGAGCAGGAGGATGAATCTCCTGCTTTTTCTATGTCAATGAATCAGTAGGAGGTCAGGATGAAAAATAAAAAATCAAATGAGTTAGTACCAGAAATATTATATATTGCCTATGGGAGTAATTTAAATCTATCACAAATGGAACAACGATGCCCTACTGCAAGAGTCATTGGAACATCAGAAATAAAAGATTATGAGCTTGTATTTCGTGGTTCAAGATATAGTGCAGTGGCAACCATTGAAC
>ENA-UOOR01002074-UOOR01002074.1-fermentation-metagenome-genome-assembly--contig:-NODE-2074-length-21487-cov-5.063503_pt1 | contig 21487 bp, 17 predicted proteins | sample MGYA00245780_ERZ724029 | MGnify/ENA primary metagenome ERZ724029 (study PRJEB28704, sample SAMN03018315) | fermentation metagenome | biome: anthropogenic terrestrial biome; feature: soil; material... | reverse complement strand
CCGTAAAGTCTTTTAGGGCGTGCTGAGAGTCGATCACATTTTGCAGTAGCTGCTGGGGAGTCACTTCATTTTGGGCCGAAATAGTGGAAGGGTTTGGGTTGATGAAGAGAAACTGAATAACTCCAAGTAATATCAACATTAGAATCATAGTCAGCTTGTAGGACTTTCGCATTTAAAAACACCCCCAGTTTGAAGAAATTTCGTCACAAACAGTCATTTACCTTCAGGGTCTATCTAATTAACACTTTAAGCGTCAAATCCCTTTTGATTCCTGTTATAATTATGTTAACCTCGGCAGGAAACGATAGGACGCCCTAGAAATCTTAACGGACTAGTTAGTCGGGCATTTTTTTGGCGTCAGAGAGGTTGGGAACATTGCGCGTTAATAAAAAGACGATTTTAATGGTCAGTCTGGATGTTATTCAATCCCTTGCTTCATTGGGATTGGTCTATATCCTTTTTGCAGGAAAGTACTTTCCCCAGGATGGCCAGAGCCAGATCCTGATAAGTATCTCTTTGGCTGTCGCAACTCCTGCAGGATATGCCGTCGCCGGGCTATATCGGAAATTGTGGAGGCATGCCGAATTAAATGATGGAATATATCTTATTTTTGGTGTAATCGCTTGTCAGACCCTATGGTTTTTGAGCTATAGATTAATTGCCGGGCAAACACTTCCGATCCCGATTTGGGTGACATTGTCATTGATTCAATTTGTCTTTGCGATAATCACCAGAGGCTCAATTCGTCTTGCGTATGATAGATTACGCGGTGATAATGGCAAGGGAAGCAATAAACGCACAAAGGTAGTCATAGTAGGGGCTGGCAGTGCCGGAGCTTTGGTCGTCAGAGAAATACGGCATGCATTGGCAAAGCAATATCAACCGGTATGTTTTGTAGACGATGATCCCGGGAAACAGTATTGTTCGATTAGCGGCGTGCCTGTGCTTGGCGTTTTGGAGGACTTACCACGTTTGATCGAACAATATAAGATAGACGAGATTATTATTGCCATACCTAGCCATGAGCAGCAGATCATCCAACGAGTGGCGAAAATAAACCTGAACAGCTCCATAAAATTGAAAGTCATTCCGGGAATTGACTCCTTGATAGATGGTACAGTTGATGTCAAGAGGTTCCGGGATGTAGAAGTTGAAGATTTGCTCGGCAGGGAGCCGATAAAGCTGGATCTGGCTGAAATAGCGGCCTATTTAAAGGGAAAACGAGTCCTGGTAACAGGGGCCGGCGGTTCGATCGGTTCTGAACTATGTCGGCAAATTGCCTCATTTGACCCAGAGTTGTTGATTTTATTAGGTCGCGGCGAAAACTCCATCTATGAAATCGGCTTGGAAATGCAGGAGCTTTTTCCACATCTCCCCATTCAGAAGGTTATCGCTGACATTAAAGACAAGCCCCTCATGGATCGGCTATTTATGAATTATCGACCGCATGTGGTTTTTCACGCTGCTGCTCACAAGCATGTGCCACTGATGGAAGACTGGCCGGAAGAAGCTTTTAAGAACAATATCATTGGAACCAGGAATGTGGCTTTGGCAGCTCATGAGAATAATTGTGAGCGTTTTGTGCTCATCTCTACCGATAAAGCGATTAAACCATCCAGCGTGATGGGAGCGACAAAACGTGTAGCTGAAATGGTAGTTCGCACACTGAGTGATTTTGGTACCACGAAATTTGTCACCGTTCGTTTCGGGAATGTTCTTGGAAGCCGGGGCAGTGTGGTGCCGCTTTTTAAGCGGCAGATTATGCGTGGCGGACCGATTACCATAACGCATCCAGACATGCAACGTTATTTTATGACGATTCCCGAAGCAGTTCAACTGGTCATTCAGGCCGCGGCGATGGGGAACGGAGGCGAAGTCTTCGTTTTGGACATGGGCGAGCCGGTTTATATTCAGGAATTAGCGGAAAACTTAATCCGGTTATCAGGGCTAATTCCAGGCAAGGATATTGAGATTGTCTATTCAGGGGTTCGACCCGGAGAAAAATTGTTTGAGGAATTATTCTCTGTAGAGGAAGGCGATGTAGCGACCAGGCATGAGCGCATTTTTGCAGCCGCCATGCCAAATGGTATCCGCAAAGACCTTCTTTTGCAGATTGGTAAATATGAGGAACAATTAAGAAACGGGCAACAACTTAACATACCTTCTATTCTGCAGAACCTCATAACCGATGCCGAACTGTCGAGTGCAGAAGCGCAAGTGGCTGCGACGTCAGAAGTAGGCGTTAGGCTGTCTGGAGGGCAAATTAGTGGATAAAAGCAATGATTTCCTCACACTGGTTAAGGCGGCTTGGCATCATAAGTATCTGATCATCATAGTCGCATTGGTTGCAGGCATCGTCTCCTTTCTGATTACAGGATTACTGCCCAAAGAATATGATGCGATTACTGTTTTCAGTGTTGAAGATGACTCTGCTATTTCGCAATATCAGCAGATGCTTGGCGTTGCGGCGGGAACCCTGGGCAACTTAATTCCTAGTGGTAACGGACAAGTCGGTACCTATGAAGAAATCTTGAAGAGCCGGGTTTTCCTCCAAAAAGCACTTAATTCCATTGGGCTCAACCTCTCAGTTGCGGAAATAGACGAATTACGCAAAGACCATATTGAGATTACTATACGCAAAAGCGGTGCGATTGCGATCTGTGTTAGTAGCAGGGATCCGATCTACGCCCAAAAGGTAGCGCAGGCTATGGCCGACTATTTTGTCAGTGAAGAACAACATTACTTTCGAAATAGTTCTCTTAAAAAGCTCGATTTTCTGGAAGATCAAACCCAAAAGAACTTAGCTGAACTGGAGATGGCTGAACAACGCTTAACTGAAATGGGTAATGAATTTCAGTCTACCCGTCCCGAAGAACAGATTGAAATGGCATTGACCAAAATCGCGCGCTACGAGGTTCTATTGGGCGAGACTAAAATTGCCATTAACGAGATTAATGTTCAACTAAGTGAACTTGATGAACAACTGGTAGATATGGAACCGACTCAGGAAATTCAGCGTACTGTTACAACTAATCCGATAATCCGCAGCCTGGAACAACAACTAGTTTCACTAGAGGGCGAACTTGCGGAAGCGCAGGCCAAATATACCGACGCTCATCCCGTCGTGATTGAGATTAAAGAAAAGATTGAAAGCGTCAAGAAACTAATGTCGGATCAATCAGAGGAAGTCATCTCGGCTCGCGTAGAAGGAGCTAATACGGTTTATCGTGCTCTAATGCAAAGTTATCTCACCCTTAAAGCCGAATTGTCAGCCAGTTTGGCTAGGGTTAACAAAATCAACGAAATGATTGCTGAAGAAGAAAAGAAGTTGGTCGGTTTGCCAGAAAAAGAGCTGGAATATTCGCGTGCGCTTCGGGATGCCAAAGTGGCTGAAGAGCTATATCTGCTCATGCTAAAAGATTTGGAAAGCACGAGAGTGGTCAGTGAAAGTGAAAGTGGCGTAATTAGAATAATAGAGCCTGCGATCGTTCCCTATAGACACGCACGTCCCAGCCGTGCCATTAACACAGTTGTAGCAGCCTTTTTGGCTGGTTTAATCAGTGTAATCTGGGCTTACTTCAGAGATGTCTATGGCCCGGCACCATCACAATTCCACAAAAGCAAAACGTTTACGGCTTGATGAAACGGAGGTACTATTGGGATGCCGTTAGTTAAAAATGCGCCCGAACATGGTGCAATTGGTACAGCTCTCAAAGACAAAATCGAAAAGCACATCGCGAAAGTCGCCGTAGTAGGTTTGGGTTATGTAGGACTTCCTTTCGCCGTTGAGAAAGGAAAAGTTGGATTTCCGGTAGTCGGGATCGATCAGAATGCGAAACGCGCTGCGAAGGCCAACCAAGGCGAGAATTATATCAAGGATGTCAAAGATGAAGAACTTAAAGACATTGTCGCTAAAGGTAAGTTCAGAGCTACCGCAGACTTTGCAGTATTGTCCGACTGTGATGTTGTCGTAATCTGTGTTCCGACTCCCTTAACCATTACCAAGGATCCGGATATCTCGTATATCGTCAATGTCACCGAACAGATTGCCGCACACTTGCATCGTGGGCAGCTGATCACGCTTGAGAGCACGACCTATCCCGGCACCACCACCGAAGTGATCCTCCCGATGCTTGAAGAAAGCGGCTTGAAAGTTGGACAAGACTTTTTCCTGGCGTTCTCTCCGGAGCGCGTCGATCCGGGAAATAAGCGCTATACCACCAAGAACACCAATAAGGTGGTCGGCGGGGTCACCCCTCAATGCCTTGATATTGCCACTACTTTTTATCAGCAGACCATCCTCAATGTCGTTCCGGTTTCCTCACCAGCAGTGGCGGAAATGACGAAAGTATTTGAGAATACCTATCGTGCCGTGAATATTGCGCTCGTCAACGAAATGGCTTTGTTATGCGATCGCATGAAAATTGATGTCTGGGAAGTATTGGATGCCGCCGGGACCAAACCGTTTGGCATTCAGAGTTTCTACCCGGGTCCGGGTGTTGGCGGTCATTGCATTCCGATCGATCCATTCTACTTGACATGGAAAGCCAGAGAATATGAATATCATACCCGTTTCATTGAACTGGCGGGCGAGATCAATGATCAAATGCCGTATTTCGTAGTCGATAAAGTCACGCGCGCCTTAAATCAGAAACAGAAGGCCCTCAATGGCGCGAAAATACTAATACTCGGCGTGGCTTATAAAAAGGATATCGATGATGTCCGTGAATCGCCCATTTTACGTGTGATGGAATTGCTGCGTGATGCCAATGCCGCAGTTAGTTACCATGATCCATTCGTGCATGTGATTGAGCCGCACGGCGGTTCAACTGTGCGGGTGGAATCTGTGCCACTAACCAAAGAGTTGCTGGCTGCGGTTGACTGCACAGTTATTGGAACAGGCCATTCTTGTTTTGATTATGACATGATTGCCACTTACAGCCCGGTGATTGTGGATACCCGCAATGCCATGAAAAATGTTGCCATCAACCGGGATCGAATTATCAAACTATGAGGAGGCCCGTAATGAAGCTGCGATTTGGTATTATTGGATGCGGCCGGATTGCCCCTAGCCATGGAGAAGCACTCACCAAAATGCTCACCGATGAAGCTGAGCTGATCGCCGTGTGCGACATTATTCCAGAGCGGGCTAATAGTTTTGGCGAACGCTATGGTGTTAAAAAAATTTACTATGATCATCATGATTTACTGCAAGACCAAGAAATTGATATTGTCTGTATTTGTACTCCCAGCGGCTATCATGCCGCTCTGGGAATTGAAGCTGCCAATGCCGGTAAACATGTGGTTGTCGAAAAGCCGATGGCACTCTCCCTCGCCGATGCGGATCGCCTGATTGCCGCCTGCCATGCCAATAAAGTAACGCTTGGGGTGGTGCATCAAAATCGTTTTAACCCAGCCATTAAGTTGGTGCGTAACGCTTTCGAGGCCGGCCGATTCGGTGCTCTGACACACGCTAACGCCGCGATTCGCTGGTGCCGCGATCAGAAATATTATGATGCAGCCAGCTGGCGTGGAACCTGGGCTCAGGACGGCGGAGTATTGATGAACCAGTCGATCCACAATATTGATTTACTGCAGTGGATCATGGGAGCCCCCACAGAAATATACGCTTATACGGCGACACGACTCCGCCAAATTGAAGCGGAGGATGTCGCGGTCGCGATCTTAAAATTTGCGAATGGGGCTTTTGGAATTATTGAAGCCGCCAGTACCATCTTCCCCCGTAACCTGGAAGAGACATTGAGCATTTTTGGTGCCACTGGCAGTGTCATTGTGGGTGGCATTGCGGTCAACCGCATCGAAGCATGGCGTTTCGGAGACGACAACGAAGAACAGCAGATTCTTTCCGGCCAACAGTCCGATCCTCCCACGGTATATGGTTTTGGACATCGTGAATTGCTCAGTAATGTGATTCAGGCCATTCGTGCCGGCAAAAGGCCGCTTGTAGACGGGGAAGAGGGCCGCAAAGCACTCGAGATCATTCTGGGTATCTATCACGCTGTGCGCTTTGGGACCCCCATCAAGTTTCCTCTGCAAGAAAAGGCTGACAGCCTGACCGCCTTAATGGGAGGTAAATCATGACCAAAGTAATCAGCGCCAGTGCTCAAATCGAACAAGATGTTGAAATTGGCGAATTTGCCGTCATTGAGAAAGACGTTATTATTGGCCCCCATTGCCGCATTGGTCATCACGCCGTTATTTGCGAAGGTGCCGTACTGGGGGCGGATGTCGAAATTGGCATCGGAGCAGTCGTCGGGAAACTGCCGCGCCCTGCCAGAACCAGTACTGTGAAGGTGACCGGGCTTGCACCAGCGCATTTGGGAGACGGTTGCATCCTTGGTACCTATGCCGCCGTTTATGCCGGAAGCGTCTTGGGATCCGATGTCATGGTGGCCGATCATGCTGTTGTTAGGGAACGCTGTCGGCTGGGCGCGAATGTCGTCGTGGGGCGGGCTGCCACTGTCGAAAATGATACCGAGATTGGTGCGCGCACTAAAATCCAGACCGGCGCTTATGTCACTGCCTATATGACAGTTGAAGAAGACGTCTTTATTGCCCCAATGGTGACGACGACCAATGATAATTACATGGGGCGTACCGAGAAACGCTTTTCCGAGAAAAAAGGCGCGACCATCCGTAAGGGGGCACGCATCGGCGGCAATGCCATCCTGCTTCCAGGCATTGAGATCGGCGCGGAGACCCTGGTAGCAGCCGGTTCAGTAGTTACTAAAGATACTGCGGCAGGACAGGTTGTCATGGGAGTGCCGGCCAGGGCTATCCGGCCGGTAACAGAAGATGAATTGCTGAAAGGGTGATCCTTATGGCAAAACAGGCCATCCCATCTTTTGATCTTACAGAACAATATGGTCTCATTGAGGCTGATGTTATGGCTGCCGTGGAACGCGTTCTGAAAAGCGGTCATTACATACTTGGACCAGAAGTGAACGCATTTGAAAGCGAACTGGCTGGCTACCTTGGCGTCAGGCATGCCATCGGAGTAGCCAATGGGAGCGACGCTTTGCTGTTGGCATTGATGGCCCTTGGTATCCAGCCCGGTGATGAAGTGCTGATACCGACATTTACATTTTTCGCAACAGCCGGTGCGGTTGCCAGACTGGGCGCCGTGCCCGTTTTCTGCAATATTGATTTGAATACTTTCAATTTGGATCCAGCGGAATTGGAAAAGCGCCTAACCGCAAAGACCCGTGCCATTATTCCGGTGCATTTATATGGCCAGGTGGCCGACATGGATGCGATCATGAATTTTGCCCGCCAACATGGACTGAGTGTAATCGAGGACGCGGCGCAGGCAATTGGCGCTTCTTATCGGGGAAAGACGGTATGTAATTTTGGGGATATTGGATGCCTGAGTTTCTACCCCACCAAAAACCTGGGTGCCTGCGGCGATGCCGGGATGGTAGTAACAAATGATGATCCCTTGGCGGAAAAGCTGAGAATACTGCGGACGCATGGCAGTAAGAAGAAGTACCATCATGATGTGCTTGGTTTTAACAGTCGTCTTGATGAACTGCAAGCCGCCATTTTACGCGTAAAGCTAAAGCACCTTGACGATTGGATGGCAAAACGGCAAGCCATCGCGGCTTATTATGATCAGGCTTTGTCTGATTCCTGTTTTGGTGGCAAAGTAATCGCGCCGCAAGTGGCTGCAGGAAATAGACATGTTTATCACCAATACACCATCCGTGCAGAACAGAGGGATGCGCTTATCGCAGCACTGGCTGCCAACGGGATTGGTTCAACAGTTTATTACCCCCTTTGCCTGCATCTGCAGCCTGTCTTTGCGCATCTGGGCGGACAACCTGGTGATTGCCCGCAAGCTGAGAAAGCTACAGAAACAGCTTTGTCGTTGCCGATGTATCCGGAACTTGATCAGGCAAGCCAGAGGCGAGTTATCGAGACGATACGCGCTTTTGTCCAAGATCAACATTAGCCAAGATTTAAGCGGTTTGGCATTCAAATTATCGAAAAGGCGGACTTTGAGTTGCAGCACGTTAAGGCGATGCGGAATCCCTTCGGAGATAAAATTGCCGAGCCCGAATCGTTATTGTTCGGGTTATTAATCGTGCTATTTTCTGCGTTATCTGCCGTTTTGCTGGATTGGAAAATTGTCATAGGTATAGTTGCTGTCTCTCTGGCTCTATGGTTTTTGTTGAGATATCCTCCGGTTACATTTGCGCTCTTTCTAAGTTCCGGCTATTTTAAGGGCGATCCGATAATTTCAGCATTGACAGGTCCGTTGGATCTAACCTTAGTCTTTGCTGTCATTTTGAGCCTTTGTTTGTTTTGGCAAATTGCCGTAAAACGCGTATCTTTTCGATTGTTACGAAACATCTGGCCGATGGTTGCGATGATCGTCTTTGCAGCGCTAAGTCTGCTTTATACTCCGGATCTCAGTTATGGCCTACCGAAAGTTGGATTACTGGTCACAGGAGTTATGCTTTCACTAATAGCAGGTAGTCTTATCCTAAGTCAGCCGCAGAGCCTAAAGACGTTTTTAAATACCATGGTCATCATAGGCTCCGTAATGTCTATCTATGCTGTTGTGGTTGGGCGTACACTGGGAACAAATTTTATCAACGCTTTCGGTAGTAATTATCTTACGCTTGGCAAAGCCTCTGCAATCGCGGTTTTTGTATTATTATTTTTTGGTTTTGAAAAAAACAGGCTTGTGACCAAAACACTAAAATTACTTTTATGCTTTGTTTTGCTTTGGAGTATGATGAGTTCCGGAGGCCGCGGGCCCGTATTTGCGATTGTGCCTGCTTTGGCCATAGGGTGTCTTGCCTTATGGATCAAGGGAGACCGTTTTCAATTTAGGCATTTCGTCTTTGTTTCTATAATTATCGGCTTAATGATCATTGTACTTCTCGTAAGCGGGCTAGCAGGGACCACTTTCATTAATCGAGCTTCAATGGTTACCAATTCATTATCCAATAAAACAGTCGCTCTCAGCGGCGGTTCAACACTGGGTGGCTCTGCTACAGCTCGAATCAGGTATTGGAGTGCTTCGTTAAAATTGTGGGCAGGGAAGCCTCTCGGCGGAGTAGGGATTGGTGGTTTTAATAAAGCTGCGTTTGGGACACGGGGAGAACTCTATCCCCACAATATCTTTTTCGAGCTTGTCTCCGAATTGGGATTCATTGGTCTTTGTCTGTTTTTGTTGCAGCTATTTTTCTGTTGGCGCAGCATCATGACCTTTTTGGGCCGCAACATTAGCAGACCGGCGTTCTCTAGCGGACTGATACTGTTATTACTAATAGCCTATTTACTTGTGAATGCATGCCTAAGTGGCGATCTGAATGACAATCGTCAGCTTTTTGCATTGTGTGGAGCGGCAGTTGCACTAATCGGTAATGCGGAACAAACGGAGGATGCTAGCATTTGACTTCGCTCATCAAAAAGATTTCACATCTTTTCAAAGGGATTGCGCACTTTTTTTCCACATCTGAATCAACGGCATCGGCCAGCCTTTTTATATCAATAGGTGCTATGTGTAGCAAACTTATGGGCTTTGTCCGAGAGATGATCATCGCCAACTACTTCGGAGCGAGTTCTGCTACAGATGCATATCTAGTTGCTTATATGTTTCCAGGCATAATATTTAGTTTGCTTGGCGTTGCTTTGGGAACATCGTTTCTGCCAGTTTTCACGGAGTTGAACACTTCCGGCAGAAAAAAAGAAGCGTGGGCAACCGCATCTAATGTCTTATTACTGCTAGGGTTTATTCTCATTATTATCACGATCATTGGCGAAATAACTGCCCCAGTGATTATTCCGCTATTTGCCCCCGGTTTTGACGGAGAGACGCTTGAATTATCTATTTTGCTATCCCGCATTGTGTTTCCCAGCCTGCTCTTTTCAGTTATGAATAGTCTGTTTAGCTCAATCTTGCACTCTTATCACATGTTCAGGCTAACCTCTCTAAATGGCATCTACCTCAATGTTGGTTATATCGTATGTATTTTGCTTTTTTCACGCTATTTGGGTATCAAAGCGTTGGCAATTGGTGTTTTGATAGGGTTTATTCTTCAATGTATCTATCTGATTCCTTCGGTCCTAAAACTCGGCAAGTTTAGCCTGAATTCTATGTCGTGGAAGGACCCCTATTTCAAAAGAATATTGTGGAATATGATGCCTGTAGTCTTAAGTCTTTCGGTGCATCAGATCCACATAGTTGTTGATCGCCTCATGGCATCCTGGCTGACTGCAGGAAGCGTATCTTCACTGAACTATGCTTATAAACTAATTTCATTACCGAACCAGGTGTTTGTAACAGCTTTGGCAACGGCTTTGTTTCCTACTCTTTCACAGCTGGCAGCCAAAAAGGACTCTGGGCAATTCAGGCATGTCTGCATGCGTTCTCTACGTCTGGCGGCTGTTCTGATAATACCAATTTCAATTGGGATGCTTATTTTGAGAGTTCCAACTGTGGGTCTTGTTTTTGAACGCGGGGCATTTGACGCAGTAGCTACGCAGCAAACTGCGATTGCTCTTGCCTGGTATGTGATTGGCCTTTTGGGTCTTTCATTCACAACTTTGCTAACCAAAGCATTTTATGCGCTTCAAGATACCAAAACCCCTGTAAAGATAGCGCTGATTACTATACCGCTTAATATAGCATTGAATTTGATTCTGGTAGGTCCGATGGGTCATGGCGGTTTGGCATTAGGTACATCTATTGCTGTATTACTGCAAGCGGTGTTCCTGTTTTTTAGGCTTGAGAAGCGTTTGAAGCCCGAGGATTCAGCTTCAAAAACGAAATTTACTCTCAAGGTTGCTATTGCAGGCACCATAATGGGTGTTGCAGTTTGGGTTGCTTATTATTTTTTAACAGGACAATTCAGCAGTGGTAATTCTCTCAATTATGCGATTAGGCTATTTGTGCCAACATTGCTGGGAGTAGGGACATATTTGCTGCTTTGCCGTAAGTTCCAAATCAGAGAGCTGGACGAAATGATTGGTCGCTTTACTGGCCTGGCAAAAAAGAAATTGCGGATAGGGACGGGGCGTAACTCCGAGTAAATAGACATAATCAGTGGAGTTGACTTTCTTGAGGATTAAAAGGATCTATTTACCAATTCTGATCATTGCATCGTGCATATTTGCGGGTTATAGAAATATCAGCGCTGAGGAATATCCCAGGGCTGTTCTTTGGAGTCACGGTTTTAGTGCCAATGAGTTGAAGGCTGCCAATACCTCTCTATCCGAAGAAGCGGCAATTAGTGCTGAACTACCCGCAATGGTAAGTATAGGCGGTCTCGAATTATTGGCTGAACCGCTGCCCCCCAAAATTGGTGAATTGCTAAATAATGACGTCAAACTTGTTGTGTATCTTTATTCTACTCAAATTGCCAAAGAAGCGATCCGGAACGGGACGGATGTCGGTTGTCTTGAAAGAGGAGAACCGCTATATGCCCATCCGAAATTCATCGAGACAATGCGGGATTACGCCGAGAGGGTTGCCATCAGAGTTGCCAATGATCCCATTCTGAGAAAATCGGTCTATGGCTTTTGGTTGATTGATGAACCTGAAGGTAGTATCGCCCGTACAGATTTGGCTCCGAAGAAACGGGCAACTTACCTGAATAAAGTAGCCGCTGGTTTCAAACAGACCTATGGCTATGGTAAGTTTGATTTCCCCCAATCTTCGCTAAAGACAAATAGTAATTTGCACGATGCTCTGAAATATGCCTCCTATTTGCGGTGGTGGGATGATCGCCTTTATGAATTACAGAAGACAGTGTCCGACACACTGAAGAAGCATCTCCCTGAAACCCGCATCATTTCAAGTGATTTCTACTTTTCTGGTGATGTCGCATGGATCGATCCCTATCGGCTATCCGCAGTAGTTGACGAATTTCTCTGTGTCGCTTATTCCTGGATTGAGGGTAGTAAAGAAGGACGGGGCGTCTTGAATCCAGGATTTGCAGCCAAGTATCTAAGTGATTTGACCGGCAAGCCGGTCTGGGTTCATCCGCAGCTGATCGATTATCAGGGTGTCCTTGCAAAGGGAAATCCTTTGCAAGGAGATATCTCCAAACGGATCAAACAAGTATTTCGTTTCGGAGGGCATGGCGTATTTTTGTATGCCTATGAATGTTATAAGCCGGAGTATCCGCGCTATATCAGGAATACAAGCCCGAGTAAATGGGCAGAGATAGCAGAATCTCTCCGAGACATATCAGAGGAAGATTCCATTAGCGCCAACAAGGAACCAAAAATCGGGATTTTTGTTTCAAATCACAGCGTGAAAAGTCGTTTGGACACAGATACATTATATTGGGCGTTTACGCTCCTGAGCCATTCGCCAGCGGAGCAATTCAACTTCATTAGTGATACCCAATTGTTGAATAACCCCGATGTCTTAAAGGGTTTTGAAGTGTTATTGGTACCGCAGGCAGCCATCGTTACGTCTGATGTAGCTGGAATTATTGAAAAATATGTTCACTCTGGAGGTAATATTGTCCTATTTGATCCGGAGGCTTTTCATTGGAGCCCAGATGGAAACGAGTTACGTACAAGGGAGAAACTTACGGGGGCAAAAGGATTCACGAAGGCCTACAGGGGGCTGCTTAACTCCACCGTTCGGATTACGAGCGAAGATAGCGACAGGCAGCCAGTCTTGCGGGTGAATGAGCCCATATTTTATCGCTTTATGGGATTAACAAAGAGCATCGAGATTCTTGGCCGCTTCGTTCTTGGTGAACCTGCCATAATAAGGAGTACTTACGGGTCAGGAAAAGTAATTGCTTTGTGTTTCAATCCCCTGATAAGAAGTCTGGGCATAGATTTAGAGCTAGTTAAGAAATTCCTGGATGATTAGCGGTTTTTTGGAGAAGGGGAGATTAATTTGCGAATCTGGCTTGTCAACCACTATGCCGGGGCAAGGCAAACAGGCTTTGGCAGAGAACTTCAAGAGCGCGGGCATGAGGTTCTAATCTGGCGCAGCAACTTCAGAATGCGATCAGGAGAATTTATTAGTAAAAAGTGTCTACTCTGGCGTGATACACTGCTATCCGGAACACCATTGCGAGTTATCGCAACATGCGGTCACCGGCGTAATGACATAAAAAGGGCTTTAAACATGTTCCAGTTTACCTGCAATTTTACATTGGTCGCGCTGTTTTCGAAAAAGCCGGATGTCATTCTTGGCTCCTCTCCACATTTACCTGCTGCTTGGACCGCTTGTATGCTTGCCAAGCTATTTCGTATTCCTTTCATTGCGGAAATTCGAGATTTATGGCCCGAAAGTCTTGTTCAGATCAGCAAGAACAATCGATCCTTTCTGTTTAGAATTTTAGGAAAGATGGAAATGTCTTTATACAAGAACAGCAAATGCATCCTTGCATTGACGCGCGGCATCGAAAATGGCATCACGAAAAAGGGGATTAGTCCTGAGAAGGTGATGTTTCTGCCAAATGGCGTCTCTCTGACAGAAGTGCCCTTGGCACCACCGCCGAATGAGTGGCGCAGAGAACTCGCCCTTGAAGACCAATTTGTATGCCTATATGCCGGTGCCATGGGTCCTAATAATGCATTGGATTTGGCGGTTAGAGCTGCCAAGCAGTTAGAAAAGGAAGGTGTGTCGATCGTTTTTCTCGGAGATGGCCCTGCCAAAGAGAATTTGGTTGCATTAGGAAACGAATTGAAGTGCAGTAATCTTTATTTCCTTCCTTGGGTGAGTCGGCAGGAAGCGTTTACTTATATGATGAATGCCGATGCGTTGCTGTTGTTATTCTTAGACATCCCTGTTGCTGAGGGGGCAATACCAAACAAGCTTCAGAATTATCTTGCTTCGCGTCGCCCCATTATCTGTGCGGGTAGGGGTGAAGCAGCCGATATTGTGCGTGAGGCGCACGGAGGGATTGTTGTTCCACCCACAGATCTTGAGAAACTGGTGGAAGCAATTCGATGGCTCAAAGAAAACCCGAATGAGCGTAAGAACTTGTCTCAGCAAGGAAGAACCTATGTGGAAACGCACTTTAACCGCGAAAAGCTTGCCGAAAAATTTGTGGATCTCATTGAATCTTTGAAGAAATCCAGCATCCGGAATAGTTAACTAATGATCCATAGACCGATCCAGTTGATTCTTAAAGGTATTTTGGCATTCTGGAAGAAATATTGCTCATCATTTGCTTTTGGCTCGTTTGTACGAAAATGAGGTGATTACGGCGATGAAAAAAGGAATGGTTATCTTTGCAGTTCTATTAATCATACTTGGCATTGTAGCCAATTCTTTTCCAGCGGAAGCAGAAAACAAAAATTATATTTTGGGCCCTGGCGATCAGCTTGAAATTATTCTATGGGGCAGAGTGAATCAGAAGTTTGCGGCAATTATTGACGAAAAAGGCTTATTAGAGTTGACTCTGATTGGCTCTGTAAAGGCCGAGGGGATGACTATAGATCAATTGACGGAGGTTTTGACTACCGAATTCGCCAAGTTTTTTAAGGATCCTAATATTATCGTCACACTCACCCGCCCGCGCCAGCTCAATGTCCTGATTCTTGGCAGCATACGCACTCCGGGAGCCTATACTTTTCCTGTTGGCACAACTCTGGTACAAGCCCTTCTGAAGGCTGGAAACCCAACTGATAGAGCTGATTTGACATCAATAGCTATTAAAAGAAATGAAGAGACAATCACTGTCAACATCGAAGATTTCTTAAAAGATCCGGTTGCCAATACAGTTAACGATGTGAAATTAGAAAATGGCGACTCCATAATTGTGCCTGTAGCGACAATTACAGTTGCAGTCTTGGGGGAAGTCAATCGGCCCGGTATTTGTGAGATACCTAAGAACGGTTCGTTATTTGAAGCGGTTACTGCTGCTGGTGGTCTTTCCAGAGAGGCGGTTACTGGTCGTATCACGGTTTATGAAGCACAAGATTTGGCAGGCCAATCTCCTAAGGGAACAGAATTATATAAAGGTGGCTTGGAAGGGAATATACAGCTTCAGCAAGGACAGGTTGTCTATGTGCCGCGCAACTTATTTTGGGACATTGGAATTGTAGTTAGCCTAATCAGCGTTATTACCGGCATTAAATCATTGATAGGGCTATAAGCTGCAAAAGAGCGCAATTCAGGATATCATTTATGGAGTGAAGCATCTTGAGAGCAAGACATACGGGTTGGGCCAGAACCATTAATCTAACACTAAAAAGAATAATGGATTTAATTTTCAGCCTGATTGGGTTATGCGTTCTTTCCCCCATATTTATAGCTATCGCATTACTTATAAAGTGTACCTCGCCAGGACCCATTTTTTTCCGGCAAGAACGACTTGGACAGCATGGTAAGATTTTTCGGATTGTTAAGTATAGAACGATGGTTGTCAATGCAGAAAAGATGGGTGACGGGCTCACAATAAAGAGCGAAAACGATAGTCGCATTACTCCAGTTGGGAAATTTCTACGCGCTTCCAGTATGGATGAGCTCCCCCAACTTTGGAATGTATTAGTTGGGGACATGAGTCTGGTAGGTCCCAGGCCTCCGGTTCCTCATTATCCATATAAATACGAAGATTATAATGATTATCAGCGGCAAAGGTTTTCCATGAGGCCAGGCATTACAGGCCTAGCGCAGGTGACAGTTAGAAACTCAGCCTCATGGGATGATCGAATAGTGCTCGATGTTGAGTATATAGAAAAATTTAACGTGTTCTTTGACGCCAAGATTATTTGCAAAACGTTTCAAAAAATAGCCATTAGAGACAATATCTATGCGGCGGAGTAACGAGGAAAGGGTATTTGATTTGAAAAGGATAATCGTTCGCAGGCTGGAAGAACTCGACCTTGAGGCAAGGATGAACTGGCTTAATTCTGAGGAAATATATGTTAATGTACCAATAGACGTTCCGGTTTCGCTAAACGATACAAAGAAATGGTTTTCCCAAAATGCGCTTAATCAGTCTAGAAAGGACTTTGCGTTTGTTATTGATGAAGAGCAAGGGCAGAGTCTTATATCAATGTCGGGTTTAGTAGGAATCGATTATCGCAATCGCAGAGCGGAGTTATATATGTTCATGAACCCCAAATTCATCGCTCGGGGTTTAGGGACACTTGTATTGCGCTGGCTGTGCAACTATGGGTTTACCGAAATGGGGCTTAATAAGATTTTCTTACTTACGGTTGAATCTAATTCCCGGGCACGTACATTTTACGAACGCAATGCTTTTGTCTTGGAAGGAACGCTTAAAAAACATCAATGGCACCGCGGAAAGTTTGTAGATCGGTTTATCCATGGCCTACTATTCTCAGATTGGAAAGAACAAACGTGGGCAACAGAAGCACCACCGTCATTTGAAATCCCCATTCTTGATCAAAAGTAGTTTGGAGAAATGAATGAACATACTAATATTAAGCAGCGGAACAAGAAACAAAATAGTCCAGTACTTCAAAGAACAGCTTTCTGGCAAAGGTCTAGTAATGGCAACAGACTGCGATGCCCTCGCCCCTTCCCTGTATGATGCTGATCAGTATTTTATAGTTCCGAGGGCTGATGACAAGAGATACTTGAATGTTATCCTGTCGATCTGCAGAGAAAACAACGTCAAGGCTGTACTATCCTTGATTGATCCCGAATTGAGCTTATTGGCTAAGCATAAACAAGCCTTCTTGGATATTGGTACAATGCCGATCATTTCTGACTATGATACAGTAGAAATGTGCTTTGACAAGTATTTGATGTATTGTTTCTTGGAACAGAACGGATTTAAAACAGCAAAGAGTTACATATCAAGAAATGAGTTTTATCGTGATGTCAAAGCTAACCTAATTTCCTATCCTGTCTTTGTCAAACCAATCAGGGGAAGCGCCAGCATGAATATTAACAAAGTGACATCTCCAAAAGAGATTGATTTACTATTTGATTGCCATGATGACTTGATGATACAGGAATACCTTGATGGAGTAGAGTACGGGGCAGATGTGTATGTCGATATGATTTCAAATGAACCTGTTGCAATCTTTACCAAAGAAAAGATTAAAATGCGGGCTGGTGAAACTGATAAATCAGTATCGCTAAAAGAGGATGCGCTCTTTAACCTGATTTGTGGTTTCGTGAAAAAGGCCAATCTTAGAGGCATTATTGATATCGATTTATTTAAGGTTAACGGAGCATATTATATATCGGAGGTAAATCCCCGATTTGGAGGTGGCTATCCTCACGCTTATGAAAGCGGCGTCAATATACCTAAAATGATTATCAATAACATTAAAAAGGAAAGCAATCCCAATACGATTGGGCAATACGATAAAGGAATATATATGATGAAATACAGTGAGGTAAAGATTCTAAGGAATCTTCACGAAAAAAGGTAGTGTACATCTACCCCCAATTCATTTTATTAATGATCGGTTTCCTTTTGCCAGAGGCCAAGACAGGAATTTCTGCTACGTTTTCGATTGTTATTTCCGCCTCATTTCCGAGAATTTTAAGCATGGCTGCTCTGACCTCATCTTGTCTTAGGAACGTTTCTCTAGTGTTTATTTTGATGTTATATCTCGTTTTACTTTCCTGGATAAATTGAAATTGTGTGATTTCGGGAAATGCCCAAAAATTAATTGTGATAATATGCGGGGATATTCGATTGCCATAACAGTCAAAAACAGAGTCTACCCGGCGCCCTCCGAAATTTGTAATGGCCTTTTTTTGCACGCCTCTTCTTTTAACATAAGTAATTGAGCCGATATCGCCGGTATCATAACGAATCATCGGCATCGCGTAATTATATAGATCCGTAACCACGATGCGTCCTATCGCATCGTTTTCTACGGGCTTATCGGTATTCATTTCCAAAACTTCAATAATGTAATGCGACTCGTTTAAGACAAATGTATTATTTTCGATATCGTCTTGTCCAATAATGCCATTTTCTTGATTAGAGTATCTCGAAAAACAATGGCAATTGAATGCCTCCGCAATACCTTTTCGAGTTTCATCAAAAAGCATTTCTGAGCTGCTGATAATACCATTAACCTTGCATCCCTTGGTGGTGGCGGTTCCCTTTCTTCGGAAATAATCAACTAATGCATCATAGGTGGCGGCATAAGCTAACATCATTGCGCCATTTCGGGATGCTTTTGCTATCTTTGTTAATAATTGCTCAATATTTTGATCATCCAATCTACTAATATCCAACAATGTTTCATTCTGAATCAACTGGTGCAACCGGGGTTTATGATTTCCTCGCGTAAGGGCCCGGAGATAGATTAGCTTGCCTCCGACTGAATACCCGGCTTTTTCGCTGTAAAAGATAACTTCTGCGTTGACCTTCCTTTTTTTGTCGCGATCCTGATAGCAAGTAAATGGTATACCTGTAGAGCCGCTGGTTTTCATCGTGATCAAGTCGGCTTTATCAAATTTATCTGACATGAAATCATCTTGTCTTGCTCTTATTATGTTCTTATCAATCACTGGAAAGTCCGATAGAATGGCACTATGATATTCTTTATAAAACTCAGTAGTAGTGCAGGCGTGTTTCAGGATTTTCTCCAAAGCATTCTTTTGGTGCTCCAGCATTTCCAGAGACGTGCTATCAATAGCATCAAAGGCTTTCAATCTCTTGTAGGCGGTTTTAATTTTCGCGCCTTTCGCGGAATCCAAAAGCCAAAAAGCCAGGTTCCTTAGTCGTGACATTGCTTTTGCCATCATGTTGATCCCTCTTTTCAATGACAGATTCATCAATTAAGTCTTTTTCCCTGCTATATTTTGTTTGGGAATGGAAGCTTGCAAGGATTTTCGGTACTCAAGCCGAATGTACAAGTAGGGGAACGGTGTCGCTGCGCATCTCGCTTTTGCGCTAATTTGCTTAAAATCGAAAGGATTACTTTTATGGGTATACAGAAAAAAGAGCATTCCAACATAGTTGTGGCGCAATTATCATCGGTACATCCTTGGGATGATATACGCATATTTTGGAAGGAATGTTGCAGCCTTGCCAAAGAAGGATTTACAGTTCATTTGGTAGCTGGCGGTAATAATGAAGAATTACCGGAACAAATTGTGCTGCACAAATTGAAAGGTTATCAAAGCAGACGTCAAAGGTTCTATAGATCAGGTAGCCTAGTGTTTCAGATTGCCAAAAAAATCGATGCAGATATCTACCATTTTCATGATCCCGAATTGATTAAATGCGGCATAAGACTTAAGAAGTTGGGCAAAAAGGTAATTTATGACGCTCATGAGGATTTGCCAGCGCAAGTAATGGCTAAAGGTTACATTCCCAGGCCTTTTCGTAAGATTGTGGCATTCTGGGCAAAGCATCTTTTGCTTAAGGCGGATAGATCATTTGATGGTATTGTGGCAGCCACTCCTGAAATCGCCAAGCGTTTCTCCAACAGAAATACTGTTATTGTCCGCAACTACCCATTACTCAGTGAGTTCCAGACCGAACCTTTGCTGTCATATGAAAAGCGGCCCAATAGAATAGTTTATATCGGCGGCTTATCTGAAAAACGGGGCATCAGGGAAATTACAAACGCAATTAGTGCACTTCCGGATGATCTTTCGGTAAGGCTGGACTTAGCAGGTTCATTTGGCAACAGCGATCTAAAAGACCAAATTTTGCAGAATAACAAAGTTCAGTTTCATGGTTTCCTAAACCGCGCCGAAATCCAAAAACTCCTAAGCGAAGTAAAGATTGGGCTGGTTGTTCTACATCCCACTCCCAACCATATCAAAAGCTTGCCTATAAAAATGTTTGAATATATGGCAGCAGGTATTCCTGTTATTGCATCAGACTTTCCGTTGTGGAGAGAAATTGTAACCGCATATGATTGTGGGTTGTTGGTTGACCCATATAGTGTTGAAGAAATTGCGAAGGCAATGGACTTTTTACTCAAAAACCCGGAAAGAGCGAAAGAAATGGGACGCAATGGCAAGAAGGCTATTCAAACCATAATAAACTGGGAAGTTGAATTCCAACAGCTCTTAAGACTTTATTCTTAAATCAGATTTTGTATCGTAAGATACTTTTCGGCGGGATCCAGCCTTAGCAAGGATGATATTTCTGCTTCCCTGGAGGGATTTTTAAGAATAAATCGAAGCTTAGTGCTTAAAAGACTGCATCAAGTATAAGGAGCGGCTGCTAACATGAAAGTACCTCTTTCAGCGCCAGACATTAGCAAGGATGACATTTCCGCTGTAATGAGTGTTTTGCAGACTAATCAGTTGAGTATTGGGCCGAAGCTTATTGAATTCGAGAAAGTAATGGCGGAATGGGCTGGTCAAAAACATGGCATTGCCGTCAACAGCGGGACCAGCGGCTTACATCTGATTGTGCGAGCGATGGATCTTAAAGACGGCGATGAGGTTATCACCACTCCTTTTAGCTTCATTGCTTCGAGTAACTGTCTGTTGTTCGAGAGGGCTGTTCCGGTTTTTGCAGATATTGAGCCAGATACACTCAATATTGATCCCTCTGCGATTGAACGGGCGATTACGCCCAAAACCAAGGCGATTTTGGCAGTACATGCCTTTGGTCATCCAGCAGATATGGATCCTATCCGAGAGATCGCCCAGCGCCATAGTTTGCGCGTAATTGAAGATTCATGCGAAGCGATCGGCGCTCAATATAAAGGACGCCCGGCAGGTTCATTAGGTGATGCCGGGGTGTTTGCTTTTTATCCTAACAAACAAATGACTACTGGTGAAGGCGGGGTCATTGTCACCGATGACGACGAGATCGCCGCGCTTTGTCGCAGCATGCGCAATCAGGGCCGTGGCGAGGGTGACCGATGGCTTTTTCATGAGCGGCTCGGCTACAACTATCGCTTGGACGAGCTTAGCTGCGCATTAGGTGTCTCGCAGGCTGCCCGGCTCGAGGAGATTCTTGCCATGCGTACAGATGTTGCCCAACGCTATCATCAGCGCCTGGCCGGTATTGACGGAGTCAGCTTGCCATTTACGGCTGATTATGCTAAGATCAGCTGGTTCATCTATGTAATCAGGCTTGCCGCAGGAATTGACCGAGACAAAGTAATGCAGGCACTTACTGACAATGACATCGGTTGTCGGCCGTATTTCACGCCGATTCATCTACAGCCGTTTTTCCGGGAAATGTTCGGATACAAAGATGGAGACTTTCCAGTCACTGAACAAGTAGCCAAGTCAACAATTGCTCTGCCGTTCTATAACAGGATTACCGATGAACAGATCGATTATGTAGCGGATATGCTCGAAAAGGCCATCAGGCAGCAGAGATAAAGGCAAAATACCTATGGGCGGTACCTTTTGGGGGACTGCCTTTTTTTATGATTTTTCACCGGCATTTCGATTATTTTTTGTTACATTCTGTTACATGGCAGGAATTTCCGGAAAGAGCGAGAAAATAGCGAATAGGTAAAGACCGACTAATATGGGTAACGTTGTAAACAAGGAGTCATAGTTTCAATGGAGTTAGAACTGAAGGACTATATAAAAATAGTCTGGAAAAGACGCTGGCTA
>ENA-UOOR01002072-UOOR01002072.1-fermentation-metagenome-genome-assembly--contig:-NODE-2072-length-21497-cov-6.952989_pt1 | contig 21497 bp, 32 predicted proteins | sample MGYA00245780_ERZ724029 | MGnify/ENA primary metagenome ERZ724029 (study PRJEB28704, sample SAMN03018315) | fermentation metagenome | biome: anthropogenic terrestrial biome; feature: soil; material... | reverse complement strand
ACGGTTCTATCTCACTTGCCCAAACTGGCTCTATTTCCCATTGCATTGCCGCAAAAGGGAAGCCCCCTATTCCATCGAACAAGGAGCCTAATTTTAACTTTTCCATCACTAGCACCCGCCCTTCAATGCCCTGCCTACAAATAACAAAGGGCTTATATCAGGCAGTAGGCATCTGCTTTTCGGGTCGCGCACCCTAGATATAAGCCCTGTATTAACTTAAAAACCTAACTTCCGTTTAACTCTCTCCCAAAAGGAAACGTTCCTCTCAACTATCACAACCACCGGCTCTCCGGCTTCCGTCTTGGCTTCAATAAACTCCTGCAAGTCCAACAACAACTGCTCATAGTCTCGCTGCTCTCGCTTATCCAAAAGGGAAATGATTTTATTTTCCATGAAATCACCTCTGCCTATTTGCGGTAATCCTCCCACCAAACAGAGTTGAAAACCGCTTTCATGTCAACATATCGCGTTAAGTCCGTTTCCTCTTTTGGTATTTCTCTGCCTTCCGGTGGTTGATATGGTTGGACAAAAGGCTTAATGCCTATGCCTTTTAAAAACCGTATCCGCTGAATTGCATCCTCTATCTCCCCTGGTTTCAACAGAACATAGCATGAATAGTCCCTTGGACGTGCGTTATACCAACGAAGTAACTCAACCGCTTTATGAACGTATTTCATCTGTCCAGCAGTATCACAAGCTAAACGAATTGGCTTCCACCATTTCACCCTTGAGAGTAGCTTGGCTATCGAATCATCAACTAATCTGGAATCAAGCCCCTGGTTAAAATCAACCTTAACGCCCATCTTCGCTATTTTCTCAATTTGTTTTATGCCCCAATCATGAGCTAGTACGTTGTTATCCATTAACAAAACCTTGTCGTGTCGGCAAAAGTCCTCTATGTCGGCATACGGGCGAATATCACCTTCCTTATGAGGCACGAAGCACCACGGGCATTTATTCGGACAACCGCGAGTTAGAAAACCTAAAGAGTAGTCCATATCGGGATACAACTTATAATCGGGACATATGGAATCTATTTCGGATGGCAACTGCAAATCTATGTTGTAACCTGTACCGCCCTTAATAATCTCGACATTATCAGGAAAGTAATTGTAGTCGGATGTGAAAGTAAATACCTTGCTGGCATAAATGCGATCTGGCTTGCCGCCAAATAAAGGGTCATAAAAAAATACCGAATCACCTTTGCTTTTGTGGTAACTCGATATTTTCATCAACGCTAAATTAGGCATCTTGGAATCAACGTCTATTAGCCCAATTCCCATTCAATCACCTGCCTAAAAATAAAAAAAACACTCCAAAGAGTGCCAAAATCCCGCGAAAATATAAAACTAACTTCAATTCCCCAAACATAGGGGTACGGCTTCGTAGATTTACTTAAGTAGCTTAACCATTATCCCATTAGCCTTGCCCACATTCTTCCTACGATGATATTCCCAATCTTTCCGATACTTTAAGAACGGCTCAACTTTGGTTCTGCTATTCAACGCCAAACACAACACGCCACAAAGAAATAATTTAGCCGCTCTACTCACCTGAGCCTTGCGCTTAACCGTATTAATCTGCACACAACTCTCTAGCATGCCTTCAAGGATTAGATTAGCTGCGCCGATATTAAGTTCGGCATCAATAATCCTATCGGGCAGCAACACCTCATCTGCCTTTAAAATGTCACGGATCTCATCGTGGTAGTTCTCTCTTAGATATTCTTTAATGAGCATGTTAAACCTCCATTGAATTTATTAGCTTGGCATATCGCTTATCGGTTAAATAACCCATTCTATGCAATATCTCTATCTGCTCTTTACTTAATCCCTTCGCGTGATACCAAAAGAACAAGAAAACAGGGGAATATAATCTTTTATACCACCAATGACTGCGATACCAACAACAAAAAGCATAGAAAGTATCATCTAGTAAACTGCCTATGGATTCGAACATAAAATCCCTCCTAAATTGAATTGTCTGACAACTTCAAAAACCTGCTACGAATTATGAATGTGCCTTTTGCTGCCCCGCTGACACGCCCGGCATAGACAGAAGCGGCCCCCCCCTACCCTGTATAACCTGCTATGGCCTAGCCTGAAGGGACAAGAGCCAACCAACTCCAGGCAAAAGATCAAAACGGTACTAATGCTGCAAGTTTTAAACGTCTGTATATTGGGCATAGCAAACAATAGTACCTAAACTATAGCAATCTCGGTACTAATACTGAGGCAATTGGGCAACCTATAATAAGCCCTAACTCTCGCCCTTGCGGCTGTCTAATAGCTCTCTTAAACTCGGACCTGCATCTATGGTCTGGTGGACGTTGACCGTGGCCGTAGGTTGGTATATGCCGGCAAGCTCAAGTAGCATCTTAATAGCTGCTGTATCACCCATGGCCGCTTGCGCGTTAAGAGCCTGTGATGCAGGAGCCGCGCCGGATAGTAGCATGGTCTGGCATAGCTCTGTATAAGCCTTTTTAAAGCTCTCATCCTTAAATAAGGCATAGTATGTAGTCCTTGATATATTGGCAATCTCGCATTGCTTTGTTATATTCATAGTCCGGCATTCCGGCCGGGTAACCACTTCTAGGAGACGGATTGCCGCATCGGTCAGGTCGTTCTTGGCGGCTACAATGTCAATTTTATGCGTTAAGTCACTCATAGTATCACATCCTCATTCGTTCAGTATAGCCGGGAGGTTGACTGGCTTTTTCGTACTGCATAATTATTCATTCTCCTGTATATTTATTCATTGTACTTCCTTATTTGATTACTTACATTTCTAATATGACACACAATGAAATATATATGACGCACATTGAACCTTAACATTGTTAATTGTGCTATACTATTTGCTTAATCTTACACGCTAATTAAAAAACGACTCTTACACGCTGATCGTTTGGTTATGCCAAACGAGTTTTATTAGCGACAGGAGTTATTACTTTTTGCCTTGAGGGGACCCTTAATCTTATATATCTTAAGAAGCATTTAACGAGGTAAAATCGATTTGCGCCTTACGGCATCCGAGGATTGGGGCTATTTTTTTACAGTACAAAAATGCACTTTTTTAGGGTCAGAAAAGTACAAATTTGCACTTTTTTTAAACCGTGTATTCTTCTTCTGGCTCTTCTAGTGTTGTTGCCGTATTAAAGGTGTTTATAAGGCTTGCGCCAGGGGTTTTCCCGTTAAGCGCAAACTGGGGGTTAATTACAAGGCCTCGTTTTTTATCGTTGGCCAGGTAGGCTAAAATCTTCTTTTCCATCAGTCCGGCAACCGCTTTTCTTCTGGATCTCGGCTCCAGTCCGGTTATTTTTTCTATGTCTGCCCAAGATAACGGCTGTTTTTTAATGCCGAGCGTAACGCCGTCGCCTACAAGTAAATTAGATTCCCAGTCCATATAGGGCAACACCGATAATAAGAATATCTTTTCTGGCCCCGTGAGGGTTTTAAGCTTTCTCTTAATTTCGAGCCGACTATTTATTTTAATATGTTTAGTCCGGCTTTCTTTCCCTCTAGGGTTCCATGTGCCTACGAGCTCTTCGGGTTTGCGTTCTATTGTATCGCGATACAATATCTCTCCTGTATCCGGGTTAACAACTCTTTTAGATTCAATGATATTATTCTTTTTCAATTTTCCACCGCCTTCCCAAAACACCGCCAATAAATAAAGGTTTGCCCGTGTCCGCACAACTGGCGGTGTGTAGTCCGTGCTTTCGGTCGGCCAAACCTAGACACGGGCATATAAAAAGCCCGGATTCCTCCGAGCTGATTATCAAACTAAGTTTTAAGTTTTTTGCGACTGTATAATTTTGCTACCATAAAGATAACACATCTAAATACATATAAATAGGGCACTAAGGGTGCAAAATCGTATCAAAACCGTATCATTTTTGGATTTCGGGATGATCTGAGCGGGTGTCTTGCGGGTAGTTATCTTTTTTGATATCCTAGAGATAGGTTTTAAAAGGAGTGATAAGTAAAATGCCCAACAAGTATAAAGAGGGCACTAAAGCAATTTTGGTGCGGATGCCGCAAGAAGATAAGGAGCGAGTGGACCGGGCGGCAAAAGCCATAGGCACTACGACTACCGAGTTAGCGCGGCAAGCTATTTTTGATCGGGTGACCATGATAGAGCGGCTGCAAGGCGATAGCAAGTAGGTGCTTGTATTGCCCGTATGTCGGGCATCGTGGCTTTAGGTATATTTGGCGATTAATGCCGGTATGTATCGCCGGTTTTTGGGGATATGTTGCATGTTTCCCGGCGTAATTTGCACAAAAAATGCTTGACGGTAGTTAACTACCATGGTATACTAGTATCAGATAGAGGGAGACACACGGCAGACCGGGAGTTGAACCCGGTAAGGCTCTACGAAAACCGCATACCACCCGCACCGGCTGGGAGGGCCGGAAGTAGCCGAAGACACATCTTATTTGCAAAACCCCCGCGCAGCGAGATTGTATCCCTCGCGGGAGGACGGGAACGCCGGGAAGGGACCCGGGCAGAGGCGAAACTGGAAGCACCGGACACGGGGCGGGAGGGATGCACGGATGACGATCTTTGACAACTAAATACGGATGTCCCGCTAGAATCCTAGCATGAGCTCTAAGCATGAGCTTTAGGGCTGATGTGAGGATTTTAGGCTAGAAACTGCCATACATGAGCTAGTCCTCCGGGGCTACGGACAGTGGCAGAACGAGCGGAGTATCCAGGCCATGCAGAGGCACAGCGAGGAGTACCGGAGAGTGCACCCGGTTAGCACCGGGCTGCAGAGATAGCAGAGTGACGGGGAGAAATCCCTGGTAATGCGCACCGCTCAGTAGGGCGGTCCCGGTCACAATCCCGGGCGAAAGGAGAAGGAAAAATGGAAAAAGAACAAAAAATCCAGGAGTACATCAGAAAATATCAGATTTCCCTGCTCGTGAGAGACGAGCAAGATATGATGCGGCTGGATGCGCCGCCGAAAGCCGCGAAAATCGTTGCCGAAGTGAAGGCCGCGAAACCGGAGATCATAGCCGAACTAAAACGGCAGAAGGCAGAGCGCGAAAACCAGAAGGCTGCCGAGAAGGCGGCGCACGAAGCTGCGAAACAGGAAATGCGCGACGGGAAATATCCTATACAGTTGCAATGGTACGATGGAGAGATTTTATCCGGATACATGCCAGCCGACGAGGCAGTCCGGGAACTACTGGAAGAATTGGGTTTAGGGAAATATGTGGAGGGCTGGGGTACATATATAGATGCGCACACAGTAGAGACTCTAGGCGGGCCGGAGTTTTTCTACGCCGTCGCCAAAGCCATACATGATGGTCGGCAAGCGGGCATCGTCGAAAAGAAAGCCCAGCAGGAGGCTGAGCGCCAAGGCAAATTCGACGAGGCGAAGGCCACCGGGAAACCGGTTTTACTCTACCAGTGGACAGAGCCGTGTTGCGACCCCCGCGAAGAATGCAGTACAGACGTCCACCGCGAGTATGCCATGCCGGATGGCAGTACTCGGCATGATTGGCACCATAGTTTTTAGACTACCTATGGGGCGCAAGCCCCTAAAGGAATAGCATTTGAAAGGGGTTTGGGAAATGATATATGAACAGAAGATCACAGGGATGCCTCCGGTTCTCCGCAGAGAGGGAGGAGAAAATCAACTTTGGCGGCGCGTCCCCCAAGGACGCATAGGAGAATCTCATGACAGCTTCGTCGTGTTGGAACAGAAGGAGAAGTTGTTTCTTTTTACCATAGGACGCATGTCGAAAGACATGTGGCACGGAAAAGAAATATCTCAGGAAGAATATGAGCAGATTCAAGATTTTTCAGACAGTGATTTAGCATGGTTTATGCAGCCATAGTTTTTAGCCTACCTGCCGCCTCAGTACGGAGAAAAGTGCATTTATAATGCTAGGAGCAACTACTGCCCGCTAACCAAGCGGGACAATAGGCCGGCAATAGTGGACGCCGATCTCAACCGCGAGGGGATAGTAATGCTAAAAAGTGTATAGTAAAAAATTGGAGGGGTTAATTATGGGGCGTAAGTCTATATCACAGCGGCTGTCTGCTGCCAAGTCACCGGACACTAAAGCAGAAATAAAAGCAGAGGGGGCAGCGATAAGGGCAAGAGAGAGTCCCCAAAAGATTGAATAGGAGGTGGGAAGCATGGAAAATTTAAGAGAAGCACTGACAGAATACGCCGCTATTGTGGAAGGAACCAGAGAGGAATACACACAAGAAGAATTGACCGTCAGTATTATTCGGCAAGACCATCCAGAATTAGATTTTATGGATGATGATGAAATTCAGGAAATTATTGACTTTGCCAACCGGGGCCGCGAGAAATGGTACGTAGTGATTGAGACCCAGGCAGACGGCAAAAACTACGTCGGAATCAATGATGATAGTTATTGCGGTGACAATATCATCAGCGAGCATGACTCAGAGGGCGAAGCAGACGCAGCAGCGCAGGAACACTCAGTAGCTCAGGGTTTACCGTTGTTTGCAGATTATAGGGAGGGAAAGAGAATGGAAAAGAAACTATATAGATGCTGCAACACTTGCGCTCACAAAGATAACAGTTTTTATCAATGTAGTAAGGCGTCGGAATGTTATAACGGCTTTAGTGCTTATAGTCCAAACGAAGAAATGAAAAAGCAAGAATCGAAAATAGAAACGGAAAAGCCCCAGCCTGCCAGCCGGAGCTAATCCAGAGAACGCAAAACCTCAGCAGGCGGTTCCCTCAGTAGTGCAGAAAAAATTCCGGGGCTCGATTCCTCAGTAGGTGGCGAAAATTCCGGGGCCTCAGTAGGAAATTTATTTTTCCAATTCAAAAAATGCAATCTTTTTACCCGGTCCCAGGTTATTGACGCTGAAGAACTTGCTCAGGAGAAGGAGGCTCAGAAAATCCGCAAGGCTCAGGAAAAGGCATTTAAAAAGGCAATCATGGCTCAGGGCGGCATTAAACCGTCTCAGGACTATGAGAGCATACCGAAATGGGCAAGGCGCAAGAACGGCGCGGCGATTGACGAAGCAGTCGCAGAAGTGGCGGCGGCAGGATTCCCGGTGCAGGACGCTAATAGCCTGTTTGATATGTTGCAGGCGATTTAAGGAGGTTGGAAAAATGGAATCTAAGTGGTATGTAGTGGTCACAAACGTAGCTGGTAATTGCATATTGGACGAGCTGCAGGTCGGAATCGTCGCGGACTATGACCTGGACACGGAAATGGAAGTTATCTCAGAACATGATACAGAGGAAGCGGCGGCAGTAGCTTGCGCTCAGTACGCGGAAAGCTCAGGAATCCCGGAGTTTGGGACGCTGGTAATGCTCAGCATGGCTTGCCCTCAGTGTGAGAACCGGGAAATAGATAGCTTATTGATGGATGACCAGGATTATTGCACCTGCCAAAAGTGTGGGAAGGCTTACGATCCGCTGGAAACAGAAAAGCCCGACGCGCCAACGCCGAGCCTTTCCAGGTAACAACTACCGGGGTAGATGCACCACACAAGTCCATTTTACCCCGGACAAATCAAAAAGTAAAGGAAGGGGTAAGTATGCTATTCTTAACGTTCATCACCGGCCTAATCTTTGGCGTCCTCACGATGGGAGCCGTCTCAGAAGCGATAGAAAAGGGGGTAAAATAATGGGATTAGACACGAAGGAAAAGCGACTGGAAGCCCGGAAATTTTTTTACTCAGAAGGTATGGAGATTACAGATATGCCGGAAATAGAATTGACTGCTTATATGGGCAATGACCCGCTTGTATTGTGCATTTTTAAGGGCTCAGCGGCAAAGCCTTTCCATTACTACTCCTATCGGACTATTGAGCGCCGGGATGCAGAATTGCAAAAAGCCATTGAAGCTCAGAAGCGCAGCCTAGAGTACAAAGCTCAGTGCAAAGCTGAAAACAAGGGTAACTTGACCGGCTCAGCAGCGACAGCAAAGGCTATTAAAGCCCGCCTTAAAGCCGAATTTCCGGGGGTTAAATTCTCAGTAACGAGTGATAATTTTTCGATGGGTAATTCTGTCAGCATTTCCTGGACTGATGGGCCGCTCTATGAGCAGGTGGATGGAATTACAAGGCAGTATCAGTACGGGCATTTTGACGGTATGACGGACAGCTACGAATACCGCGATATTAAGCCAGAGCTTGACTGCCCAGGTGCTAAATACGTCCACTGTAACCGTAAGTTAAGCCCTGAGTATAAGGCACAGCTTCAAGAGGTTTTAGAGCGCGATTTTACGCCTTATCACGGACCAGGACATTATGCACCTTTTCAGTACGCCGAAGCCGAAAAGATAATGTTAGGCATCGCTCAGGAGCCGGAAGAACTGCCGGAAGTGGTCGAAGCTCAAAAGGAAGTCATTCCCTCAGTAAGCAACGTGATCGACTTCACGGCAAGGCTCAGAGCCAAACAGGAGCAACAGGAAGCTGATGACTTGATTAACAGATTTACAACCGACTACCTACCTTACATGACTGCAGAGGACAAGGATTTATTTTCCTCAGCACCAGACGATGCAACAAGAAGTCTAGCTATGATGTTGATATGCGCGAAGATTGATGGGCAAAGGAGCCGGGGTTAATTCCCTGGTTCCTCAGTAAAGGAGGGTTAATATGGACGAACTAAAAGCTCTAGTTTTAGACCTGAGAGGCGATATAAGAGCTCTGCGTCTAGTGGTCGAGGATTTGGAATGCAGAATAGAGATTTTGGAAGGGAGCGAGGAATAGTATGTGGAAATGGGACTATAGCGAAAAGGGGCCAATCTCAGAGGTCGATCAAATTCTACTTGACGAGAAGGGCAACCAGATTATCAGCATTGAGAACACTGACGAAGGAATCTATCTAAACATCTCAGAGGAAAATAAGCGGTTGATATCCGCCGCACCCGATATGTACGAAGCGTTAGGGAAAGCCTTAAAAGAATTGGAGGACTGGCATGATGTTCCCTGCAATGGTTGTTCAACTTGCATAGATATTATACCGATGATTAAAGCGGCCCTCCGTAAAGCCGAAGGGAGGCCCTAATATGACTCAACTACAAGCCATAGCCGAACTGATCGCGTCTATTCCCGGCGCAACCGTGGAAATCTCAGAAGACAGTATCAAGATTACCAATGCGCCCGGCCTCAGTAGCCCACAAAAGAAAACCAGGGGCAAGCGAAAGGCTAAAAAACTGCCCAAAACAATTACCTCAGAACAGTTTGGGCAGCTGGTGGGGGCGATTAATCCAGATAAAGATTACCCTACCGGCGAAGGCAGACGGAATGTTACAGACCTCAGGAACCGGGTTATATTAGAAACGCTGTATCGCGCCGGGTTAAGAATACAGGAACTATGCGACCTAGCCCCTGCTGATGTAAATCTAAAAAAAGGGATTCTGTACGTCCAGGAAGGCAAAAACGATAGGGACAGAAAAATTCCTTTTGGTGAAGAATTGCAATGCTGGTTTAAGCGGTGGATAGAAGTGCGCCCTCAGGGGGCAGAGTATTTATTCTGTACCGCCAGAGGAGGGCAGTTGGACACCCGACAAGTCCGGGCAATGGTGGAGCGCGTCAGTAATAAATCGGGAGTCTTCATCCAGTCCGGTAAAAAGCAAAAGCCGGTTTGGCCCCATGCCTTGCGGCATACCTGCGCTACCAACTGGCTTGACCAAGGGCTTAACATTCGCGAGGTACAGGAGCTCTTAGGGCATGAGGTGGTCAGTACCACTATGAGGTATACCCATGTCTCTATGAAGGACCTGGACAAGAAGATCAAGGCACTTGGGTAGCTCAGAAGTCCTACCCTCAGTAGAAGAAAGGAGTAATCCATGGATCTTAAAGCTGTAGTCCTGGAGTGCTATAATAACGATGACATTATTAAAGAATTTAATAGGCTTACCGGGCATCAATTGAAGAAACCGATTTGGAATGACATTGATACACTAATTGATGATGCCTGCAATTATAAACCCAATGAAAAAGGAATAATTGAATTTATTCAATTTGTCGAGCAATTTATCTGGATGCCATTAGCAGTAAATCCTCAGTAACGGCCAGACACCCCTGCCTCAGTAGGTCAAGCGGCTTACTGAGGTTTTTTATTGCCTAAAATATCGCGTATGAGCATTTACTGCCAAAACCGAGCTAAGCAGGAAATGGACAAGGGAAGCGGCTGCTTAAAACTGCCGCTGACCCCGGAGAAGAGCTGCGCCTGACCGCCCGGGAGAAAGAGCCGCAGGTCAGCTGGAGGCAAAAGAAAAGGCCGGGGAGCGCCCCCCGGCCAGCTAAATACGCACTACACAGTAACTACGCAGTTTACTCCTTAAATGGTGGTTTATCAAGGCTTGGAATAGGGTTCGAAACCCTCCGCGCCCACCATAATCTTGAAATTGATGAGCCCCTGTAGGTATCGTAGGGATGCGGCCTTGCAGGGGTTTTTGCTTGCCTTTCGTGGGTGTGAAAAAATGATAAAAAATATGGGTTTTCGCTAATCAATCTACACAGTAACTACACAGTAAGAATTAAAAAGTTTCGGCAGCCTGATTAAGTTTAGTGGCTGTTGTTTCTTTTCTGCTTTTGCGGATATGGGTATAAATATTATGCGTGAGTTTTATGTCGGAATGACCAAGCAAATCCATAGCGTCCCTTTCCGGGATTTCAGCCTCATAGAGCATTGTTGCAAATCCGTGTCTGAGTTGGTGAGCCGTAAGGGTGACGCCGACCCGAGTTCGCCAGCGATTCCATCTCCCCTGATATGTTGATTCCTTTATGAATCCCCCATCAGGCCCCGGGAATATTAAATCATTGCCAATTCTGCGAGGCAAAACTTCAGCTAGCTTGTTCAAGAGGATAACCTCTCTGGTCCCGGCAGGAGTCTTGGGGCACTTTATAGCTGTGCCGCTTGTTCCGTAACATACAGATTTATTTATAGTAATAAGTTTTTTCTTCCAATTAATATCTTTCCACGTAAGGGCAAGAGCCTCTCCTCGGCGGCAGCCGGTATACAGAATGAAGTACGGTAATAATCCACCGGGATCCTTCCAGCCTTTTTTAACGATCTCTAATTCCTCATCCGATGGTAGTTCTCTGGGAGTATGCTTAAGATTCTTAGGAACCTTGACCTCCGTGCATGGATTAATATTGATGATCCCTTCCATCACAGCAAAATGGCAAATCAAATTAACTACTAGGCGCTGGGTTGCCACTACTTTCCGTGAATACTGCTGCCTGGCAAGGCGCTGTAACAAGGCATCAATGCCTTGTGCTTTAAGTTCTTTAATCGGTTGATTCTTAAAACGCTCTACTGCCCGGTTATAACTTGCATTGTAACCCTTCGCTGTAGCTGGAGACAGTGTCGGGTAATGCTGCTCTTTCCAATCTTCCGCAACATCCTGAAACAATGGGCCCTGCTCAACTTTTTCTCGATACTCAATCATTTTTCTCTCGACTATAGCATCGGTTTTTCCGCGAAAGGCCACTCGCTTACCGTTTATAACCCTAATTGCTTCATGCAGCCCATCAGAACGAATAGTATATTTTGATTTTTTTGCCGCCATACCAATGACCTCCTTTTTTTCTTTTTGATTCCACTACTACCCCCCCAATATATTAAAAGTCTCTCCTGTAATGACCTATTACTTTACCAAGGATTTTGCATTGCTCACATTTATAAACCATAGGCGAAAATTCGGGATTATCGGAATTTAAAATAATATTTTCTCCTGCTACAGTTATCCTTTTACAAGTAGCCTCTTCATTGTCGCATAGAATCGCCCCAATTTGTCCATTATCAACGGGTGATTGTTTACAAATGAGCGCAACATCTCCATTTTTTAGATTAGGGGACATGGAGTCTCCCTTTATTTTTAGGCAAAAATATTCGCTAATTAACGCCTTGTTTAACCCAGTTAATTGTGCATCAAACGTAATACATTCATCGTTTTCTGAAGTTGCCGCAATGGGATTACCAGCAGCAATATTACCTAAAATCGGAACTTTAACCATATCGTCTCGATTTACCGAAACGGCGTTTATTGGCAAACATTCTTCTTTTTTAAGATTTTCTTTGCTGAATCTTAACAGTACCGGTCTTAAGTCTTCGCGATAACGTTTCCAGTTGCGCCAACAATAAGAGGTAAGATCGTTGAATTTTTCTTTAATTTTGGGATATTCATGTATTAATTTGGCAAGCCTTTTTTCCATAATCAATGCATTTTGTGCCATATTAAGACTGTGCTCTATTTCAAATCTATTTTCAGCTAAACTGTCTAATATGTTTTCGGCAGTTGATTGGGCAATATTAAATTCTATAGATTCTTTGTTAGACAGCAAAGTTTCCGTTATATTCTGCAGGAAATTACTGCTGTCATTGTTTATTAATCCTTCCATGCTAACCATGTTTGTGTTAATCGCCCGATGCATCAATTTTTCGGCTTCATCTATGGTTATATTTTTTATTTTAGAGAGGTTTGTAAGAAATTCCTCATCTAACAACCATGCCTCAATTAGCTCTCTTTCTTTAAATTTTAAAAGGTCATTATGTTTATCAAGTGAATCGTCTCTTCCGAGAATATAATCAGAACTAATATCAAGAATATCAGCCAATTTGGCAACAATAATACCAGGAGGCGTAACCCTGCCAGCTTCATAGTTTGCAATATTTGTTCTTTTCATCTCTAATTTTTCGGCTAATTGCTCTTGAGATAATCCGCACTCTTCCCTTCTTGTTTTAATCCGCACTCCTATTTCCTTCTTAATATCTTTACTCATTTATAAACCTCCAAAATTTTTTTACACAAAGCGGCATACACCTATTGACTTACTTTAAAATGACGTTTATTATTAAGATGTCATTATAAAGTAAGCGCGAAGGGTGGTGATAAAATTGATGCCCGACAGAAGATCGCAATTTAGAAAATATCGCAAAATATACAATGTTTCCCAACGTAAAGTATCCATAGACCTTAACGTAAGCGAAAATCACATCCGAAATATCGAATCAGGGCGCGGGAATCCTGATGCTAAATTGTTATTTAAATTATGTAATTATTTTGGCGCTAAACCAGAAGAATTATTTCCTGATCTTGCTTGCGTTAGTGTTCCCAGTCCTAAAAGAGCTTAGTCATTATTATAAACCGTTATTTAAAATAACGCAATAAAACAATTAATTTATTTTAAAAAAACAAGAAGGTGACGGCATGAGTAATATTGTTAAACGCGATTTTAAGGGAATCTCTGTTGCATTTGAAGGCAAAGAAAAAGTGAGTTTAACAGATTTATGGAAGGCGGCTGATAGCCCCGATAATAAGAATCCAAATGAATGGATTCGCTATGCTGGCGCTGAGTTTATTGAAGAATTATCCAAAAAATTAAATACGGGGATAACCCATATTATAACCTCCAAGCGCGGCAAGGGTGGGGGGACATGGGCTCACTGGCAAGTTGCCTTAGCCTATGCTAAATATCTCTCTCCTGAACTTCATATGTTTGTCAATCAATGCTTCATGGAGCGCATACAGGAAGAAAATAATCCGGAGCTCGCTATTACTCGAGGCAGAGAACGCGCCATCCGCAAGTGGAAAAAAGAAGGCAAGTCTGATGAATGGATAGCGGCCAGGATACGAACCATTAATGCGGCTAAAACAAATAATCGTGTTTTAAAAAAGCATGGTGATGATTATATGGTCTTTCCCATGTGCGCTAACGCAATGAATCGGCAGATATTGGGCATGGAGGCTAAGCAGTACAAGGAAGCCCGTGGATTACCCGTCAAATCCACAACCCGCGACTTTCTTGATGATATTCAATTAGCCGAGCTCGAATTATCCAGCCTTGTAAGCGCAAAGCGCATTCAAGATGATTCCATTTACGGTAACCAAGCCTGTGCCAGCGTCCACGAGGTAATTGCTGGTCGTGTTCATAAGGCCGTAACGGTGCGCGGAGTATAAGGAGGATTAATAATGCGTGAGCCAGACGGATACAGAGAACAATTAGAACGTCTGTCCGAGTGCTACCCAGGCATAGAGGTCCTGACCTTGCCGGAAGTATGCAAAATGCTCAGGCGTCACCGGCAAACCCTACTGGCAGATAAGAGTTTTCCAGCCAAGCGGTTGGGCGGCAAGGGGAAATATTACATACCCATAGTTGGATTAGCCAGATGGATGATGACACGCTAGGCAAAAAACTTATCAGTCCTATTACCTTGAAAGGTGTGATTCTTACCTCGACATCTCCTTAACGGGAGCTATAAACCCTTCGACCTTTGCGGGCGGTATATCTGGAGCCATTGTGCCGGGACGAGCAGCAAAGGGCAGGCCTGAGTGAATGAAAGCTACGGGTTATTGAGGGGTAAGTAACCTAGCCGACGGACTGGGCGAAGAATAAGGACGCAGCAAGAATTTCAGTAAGACAACCTATGACGATAGAGATCAATATTGGAGGGATAAGATGCGCTTAATGGAAATTACCACACCTAATGGGATGCGGATAATTATCACCGATAAATAAGACCCAAGAAATGTACGGCTGTTCAATAAGATTATAGACAGTCTTGCTAAAGGCAAATAGGAGGGACGAGCCAGTGAAACAATCGACTATTTATACCTGCGAGAAGTGCGGCCTGGAAATTAAAGATGACTTTCTAGCAATGCTTGACCATGAGTCCAGTCATGTTAAGCCCAAGGTCTTCCAAGGTCCAGTAGCGGATACTTATTATCCAGGACAGACTTACCCTTGTGAAGTCATAATCGAAATGAATAATGGGGCTAAGGTGCAATATAGCCATCCAATAGAAATAGAATCACCACTAGAAAAAGAAAGCCCTCAACAAGAGGACTAAAAACAAACATGTACTTATAGTTTACAATTAAATACTTATGCAGACAAGGAGAATTTATGCAGGGCAGGATTGAAATATTCTGCCCTGTTTCGATTTAAGGAGGAATCATAAATTGACTAAACTCGACATTATAAATAAACTCGCTTCCCTGCCCGATCTGATTGAAGAGCAGGAGAAAGTTGTCATTGCCGCTTATCAGCAGGTGCAAGAGAGCAAGAGCATATTGACCGAAGCTGAGGACGTTTTATTCCTTAGCGGTCAGATTGACGGTAAGAACGCCGAAACCCGCAATGCTCAGATGAGAGCAAAGACCGTTAATGAGCGTGAAGGACTGCAAAAAGCCGAAAACTTGCTGAGTGCCGAAAGAGCGAAGCTTAACCGCCTGAACAATGAACTGGCAGTCTACAAGGCCATTGCCGGGATGTTAAAGGGGGCTGAATAATGAGCGAAACAGCATTGGCGATAGCGAAGGACTACCCTGCTGAGAAATTTAACCTACTAATCCCCGTCAGAACCATGCAGGAGCTTAGCCCCTTGCATAAGGTAGTTATAAACGAAGTGCAGATTAGCTCAGACCCGAAGCAAAAAGACATCTACTCCCAAAGCGGGGGGCTGGCTTTGACCAAAAACGGATTGATGAAGCTCATGGCGGCGGCAAATATTCAGATTATAGACAGCCGACCAGTGCCGACCCAACGCTGCAACAAGTGTATAGAGATAGCGCAGCGCACCAGACAAGCCCCAAAGTGTTTTGAATGCCCGTACATTGACGACGTTGCTCATCAGGTGACTATCGCAGTACCGGAGCCATCAGGGACTTACCGGACTGTTAGGGCAACCAAGGAAATCCGCATGGAAGATTCCAAGGCTACAATGAAAGATTCCGAGTTTAAGCAGTTTGCCAAATTCAGGACTGAGCATTGCGAAAGCAAGGCACTTAACCGGGCATTAAGAGAAGGACTGATGATTAAATCGACCTATACGGCGCAGGAACTACAAAAGCCTTTTGCAGTAGCCCTTGTAATGCCTAACATGAGCGACCCAGACCTCAAGAGAGCTATGATTGACCGCTATGCAAATAACGCTTCTGCTCTTTACGGCGACGTTGCGCCCGCTGGCAGTCAAAGCGCCTTGCCGTCAGGAGAAGTAACCGTTATTGATGCAGACGATGATATTGACTACGAAACCGGCGAAGTCATATCTGCCTATACTGAAGTCATTGATATTACAGAGCCAGAGGACGAGCCCTTAACCTGCGAAGAGTGCGGTGCTGAACTTATACCAGTGACCGATAAGACGGGCAAGGAATGGACTATTGCCGACCTCGTGGACCTGAGCATGGCGCACTTCAACCGTGTGCTATGCCCTGCCTGCTACAACAAGGAAAAGAAAGCTAAGAAAGCGGGTGGGAAGTGATGCCTCCATTAATTAACCTTACGGGACAACGATTTGGGAGACTTGTTGTTTTAGAAAGAGATGGCACTAGAAGCAGAAGAACTACATGGCTCTGTCAATGCGAATGTGGCAATACGCACGTTACTACAACGAGTTATTTACGAAGCGATGCTCCCCATAGTTGCGGATGTTTAGTAAAAGAAAAACGCGAAAGAGCAAAGTGGAAACACGGGCAATACGGAACAAGGCTTTACCATATTTGGGATAATATGAAACGCAGATGCAATAGTTCGCAAAGGCCAGATTTCTTTCGTTACGGCGGACGAGGCATTACTCTTTGTTCTGAATGGTTCGAGTTCCGACCATTTTATGACTGGGCGATAGCAAATGGCTACAATGATAGATTACAGATAGATCGGGCGGATAACAATAAGGGTTATTCGCCCGATAATTGTAGATGGGTAACTGGTAAAGCTAATTGCAGGAACAAGAGAACTAATCGTTTTATTACTTACAACGGAGAAATAAAAACATTAAAAGACTGGAGCGAGATTCTAGGTATTAACTACCGCACGCTTAGAAAAAGATTGGGTAAATGTGGATGGAGTATAGAAAAAGCATTTACTACGCCAATAGATAGGAGGTATAGCCATGCGCGTGGCGCACATAAGTGATGTACATTTAGGATGGAACGCCGGGCCAGACAATTTATCACGTTTTATGGATATTAGCAAAAATTTAGACTGGACAGCTAAAAAACTAATAGAGGAAAAAGTGGATTGCGTACTTTTTTGCGGAGATGCCTTCAAGGATGCCAAAATTATGGTAGACAGAGCGGAAAAGGAAATTAGCGTCGTAGTAAAATTTTTGAGGGAATTATCAACCGCTGGCATTGAAGTAATAGTCATATCAGGAACCCCCAGTCATGACTCCATAGCTAGTTACAAGTTCCTCCAAGAGATAAACATACCGAGAACATTGATTTTTACCAACCCAAGCGTTATGACGTTTCCACCTACTACGAATGAGCTATCCGTCGCCTGTCTCCCCGGCTTAAACCGCTCCGCATTAATGACCCAAGACGAATACAAGGGCTTACCGCCCGAACAGGTTCACCGCATCATGACAGATAAAATAACCCAGATGTGCATGGGTATGTCCGCTCAGATGCCCGATGACAAACCCAAGATACTTATGGCTCATATGACCTATCAAGGCGCGGACACGGGCTTTCAAGACCTGCTGATGCAGCATGAACCGATATTGAATAGAGAAGCGGTAGCAGGTTTTGACCTTGTCTGCTTGGGGCATATTCACCGACCGCAGCTGATAGACGGCAAAGTATTTTATTCGGGCCCAGTGGAACGGCTAAGTTTTAACGAAGAAAAAATATATCCTGGCTTCTGGATACACGAAACGGGCGTAAACGAAGTTACGGGACTTAATCCTTATGGAATATATTCACGTTTTATCGAAACCCCAGCCCGCCAATTTTTGACCTTGGATTTTAGCGAACAACAAATTAAAACTATAGTGGATTTTTCGGACGCACTTGACGAAAATCCTGAATGGCTTTTAGGCTCTCAAATTAAAGATGCAATTGTTCGTCTCCGTTATACCTGCTCTGAGGAATTAGCCAAGCAGTTGAATCGGAAGGCACTTGAAAAAGCCCTTTATGATGCGGGGGCATTCTATGTGTCAGAGATAAAAGCCGATATCCAGCAAGCCGACAGAGCAAGGGATGTTTCAGTAAACGAATCTTTAAGCCCATTGCAAGCCCTAGAAAAGTGGTGCATTAACCAAGGGATAGGAGAATCAGAAACTAAGGAGCTTGTCTCAATGGCAAGCGGATTAATGGAGGGCTGAGATGAGTGCGGTTAATTTTTGGGACGACATAGAAAGTTCTTTAACATTTGGGCTGAGTGTAGAAGGAAGATTGGAGGGAATGCCAGATTGGTATAAAGAAAATCTATTAACCAGAATTAGAAGAGACATGATGCAATACTTATCCGAACACAAAGACCAAGATTTTTTAATCAGGTATAGCGAAGAGCAAAGAGGTGGTAATTCCGCATTGTTTTTCAGAGTCACGCCTATCGGGGGTTCGTTATGTTAATAGTCTGCAAACAATGTGCCGCATGGAAAACCTGGCACAAACTGAAACATGAAAGATTAGCAGAACAGAACTGCGCTTGCGGCGGTAAATATACGATGCTTAACTGCTACCGAGAAGGTTGCACTTTTCTGCAGTTCAAGCAATGCGAACAAGCGGGGTACTGCAATAAGAGGAGGAATAGCGCAAGATGAAAAAAATAACGGCAGAATTTACATTAAGCATTGGGTACACTACAGCAACACGTGAAGCCGAAGAAATTTTTGAATTTGATGATGATGCTACGGATGAAGAGATAGAAGATACACTTGAAGATTATTGGAAAGAATGGGTTTGGAACTATATTAACGGTGGCTGGGACATAAAGGAGGAATAACCCCTTGAATCTTTTACGTATAAATCTTAAAAACTTTTGTGCAGCCCAGTCAATCGAAATGGATTTGACCGGGCTTTCTCTTTGTTCAATTATCGGGAAAAACGGAGCCTCAAAAAGCACGATTTTTGCTTATGCCCCGTTCTTTGCCTTATTCGGAAAACCGCGTCCTGGTTGTAGTCTTGACGATATGGTTAGAACAGGTACGCAGGACATGAGCGTATCTGTTGACTTTGACCAAAACGGGGAAGTTTATCAAGTCATTAGAACTCGAAACCTAAAGGGCAAAGGGAAATCAGCCTGCGAGTTTCAAAAAAAAACCGCTATGGGGTGGGAATCCTTAAGCGGAGCAACCATCAAGGAAACAGATGCTAAAATCCAAGCATTGCTTAACCTTGACGCCGATACCTTTTTGGCAAGCTCACTTATATTACAAGGTGACGTTAGTAATTTCTCTCGCAAGCTACCGTCAGAGCGCAAGTCCGTTCTAACTTCGATTCTGGGGCTTGATGTTTACTCTACCCTACAAGACCAGGCTAAAGCCAAGGCAAAGGCCTTAGAACTCAAACTAGAGGGCAATAAGCAGGGGTTAGAACGGTTAAAGATTAATCTGGATAAGCTGCCCGATATTGCAGTGGAACTATCCACGGTTAACCAGCAAATAACCCTTAAGGCACTTGACATCAAAACCAAGGAAACTGAGCTTTCCGACATTCAAACTGAAATCAAAGCACTCGAAGCCAAAGAGCAGGAAGCAAAGCAGATTCAGAGCCAAATTGAAGGACTGGAAAACGAAATAAATGTTAAAAAGGCCGAGATAATCAGCCTTAAAAACCGCATAGACAACGACCAGGCAATCCTGCAATCTGAACCGGAGATAATGCAGAAGATTGCAGAGTTAAACGAGCTAAGGCAACAGATACCGGCCCTTGAGGCGAAAGCTACCCGGTTAAATGAACTGCAAGCCGAACTCGACGGACTGGAAGATGAGGAAACAAAGCTCACAGACGAAGAGCACGCACTTGCTACTAAAATCTTTAATCTTTTAGCCAAGCTATCCATTAAATCCGAACTCCAACAAGCAGTCAAACAGCATGACCAATTATCAGCAGAGCTAAAAGACTACGACATCAAGCAAGAGCGGTGTGCATCTTTGTCTGAAGAAATTCAGGTAGAAAAACGGCAAGTTGACTTGCTTAATACTCACATTGATACCCTGCAAACTGCGCTTGAAACGAACCAAAAGAAAACGGATATTCTGCTTAACTCCGGTTGCATAGACTCCGCAAAAGCCAACTGCAAGTTCCTGCAAGATGCGCAGAAATCGCGAAAGCGAATACCGGGTATCCAAACCGAAATAGAGCAGGTCGCCAAGGACCGAGAACCGTTAATCGAACAGGTAGGGGCTCTTGAGCGCGAAAGGGATGATTTAGGCTATGATAAGGCCTATCATGCCAACCTCAAAAGGCGGTTGGAATCACTACAGAAGAAGGTCGAGCAATATAATTCCCTTCAAGGTAAGGAAGAACTCCTGCACACTCTGCAAGGACAAAAAGACGGCATTGCCCAGCGAATCAATACAATTAACGATAAGGGCTTGAACCTGCAGGATGATATTCAAACTCTTAAAAACGAAACATCTTCCCTGTCCTCCTTTAAGGCTAAAATCAGCGAGCTAGAGCCTTGCGAGAAACAAGCAGAGCAGATACCGCAAGCTAAGGCTAATATCGAATCTGCAAGGGATTCTATTGCCAAATTAGAAGCCGATATTTCCAGCAGATACCAGCAATGCGAATCTTTAAGGAAAAGGTACGGAGATTTGAGGAGCGAAACGGGGTATGCCTTGCCCGGGAAGATGATTGATGCCGAACGCATGAACGGCACTCTCAAGTCTATGCAATCCGATTTAAACGCTCTATTTGCCCGGCAGGGAGCTTTAAGGACACAGTATGAAGGTTTACTGGCAGATCAGCAGGAACACGCTGAATTAAGCGAAATAATCGCCCCACAAGCGAAGGAACTGACCCGTTGGGAAACATTGGTCAAAGCCTTCTCTAAAAATGGTATCCCCGTCCTAATCCTTGAAAACGCTTTACCTGAGCTTGAGAGAATCGCCAACGATATTCTAAGCCAGATGAGCAACGGGCAGCATAGCCTTCAATTCATCACTCAAAGGGATGCCAAGAGCAAGGATAGCATGATTGAAACGCTTGATATTCTGGTTAGAGATTGGGCAGGCACAAGACCGTTTGAGTCCTTTAGCGGTGGAGAGCAGACACGAATTAGCTTAGCGATTAGGTTTGCTTTATCGGAATTACTAGCCAATAGAGCAGGTAGCAAAGTTGAGTTTATTGTTGGAGATGAGATACTTAGCGATCAATCGCCGGAGTTTAGGGAAATGACAATAGAAGCCATCAAGTCAATGGCAGGGCGATTCAAGAAGATTTTAATCATATCGCACATTCCGGAGATTCAAGGAGCTTTTGACCAACAGATAACCATATCGGAAGGTGGCAAAGTTGATGTGAGGTTTAACTAAAGGAGGTTTAAAAGAAATGGATAAAAAATTATTAAGGCTTGTGGAGTTAATTGAAATCTATGTGTCGGAGGATGTTTTAAGGGAAGAGTTCGAGGCCTTTGCGCAATATGACAGCAAAATAGAAACCATTGACGACTTAATAGAAGCAATGGAGGACGAAATGAGTTATTGGGGTGATTAAGGGAGCGTGAGAATGAGAATTAACCAGCATTTTTATTTAACGGCATTATTACTTATTGCCCTGCTAACCGTAGCAGCCTTTAAA
>ENA-UOOR01002071-UOOR01002071.1-fermentation-metagenome-genome-assembly--contig:-NODE-2071-length-21503-cov-9.254802_pt1 | contig 21503 bp, 18 predicted proteins | sample MGYA00245780_ERZ724029 | MGnify/ENA primary metagenome ERZ724029 (study PRJEB28704, sample SAMN03018315) | fermentation metagenome | biome: anthropogenic terrestrial biome; feature: soil; material... | reverse complement strand
TTTTAGAATATTTAAACGTAAAAGAGAGCAAACTCCCATGTTTATCCCACGGTTAGGGATTCCGTTTTTATTGGGCATGGAACTGATTTATTCAACCCCTTCGCTCTCTAGTAATAGTATATATTTAGTTGTCAGTATTGTCAAGTATTTTTATTTTATAGTTTTAATTAATCAGTAATTTCAACTTTATAATTATACAATGCATTATAAAGTTTCTCAGGAATATCTTTTTTAAATTTATTTGCAACATTCTTTATGTATTCTTCTTTAAATGCTTTATATGCGTAATAAGCATCTTCAGGATTATCATAACCACCAAGCCACTTATTTTTACGTTCTCCATAATCTGTAATATAAGAACATTGCGCTCTATATTCTTGATCTCTATCATGCCAATATACCCCTATTGGTAAATCACCTCTAGATTTATCCGCTTTTAATAATAAAACGTTTATAATATCTGGTACAAATACACAAGTATTGGGAGAATATATTTTATTTCCTTTTATTAAAATGTCTTTATCTAATTCCATTTTATAATTATTTATTTCATAATAATTCTCTTCAGCCCATTTTGCAAAACATTGATAATTATACCATTCTTCACATATTGTTACATCAGCATATGTACGATGAAAATTATCATTTTTTATATGTACTCTTTCTATCATTGCTCTCCAATAATCGTACCAAATATCATCACAAACATATTTACCTTCTCCTAAAAAACCTATCCCTCTAAAAGTTTTACAATATGGTGATTTTATATTACCTTTATTAAAATGACTCCATAATGTTTTTGTAATATAACCATTATCAAATTGAACATATACATTACTAGAATTTATATAATCTATTACAGTTATCTTACTTCCGAAACTATTAAATCTGGTTTCTCCTATTCTTTTTGAATAATCGTTATGATCAATTGCACCTCTTTTAAAATCAGTATAAGCTAAATTTTTTCTAATAAAACCATTTTCAAATTCAACATCAATATCAAAAACACCATTATATTTAATTATTTTCATTTTACATCCTTGATTATTTAGTTTTTCTTCTCCTAATCTATATGATTTTATACTTATAATATATTACTCCTTTTTAATAAATCTAATAAATGCGTATTTCTATTTAAATTTGCTCTCTTTTTTAATGCTCGATTAATTACTTCTGGTTCACCTAAATGATAACACCGTTCCTCTGCTCTGGTCTGACCTACATAAATCAAATTTGCATTTAGCATATATGTATGTGCTTTAGGGGTAATTAAAATAATGTTTTTAGCCGAACCTCCTTGTGCCTTATATAAGGATATGCTATATGCTAATTTTAGATTCAAACCTGTTTCTCTATCATAAACAATTCTTTCATTATCAAATTGCACCACCATAAATTGCCGATCTATTAAAATTACTTTCCCAATATCACCATTGCTTATAAATGTTTGAAACGTATCATCTTCAAAAGGATTAAAACTTTCAGGATTATAAACTATAGCTTTATAATTATTTTTTGTTTGAATTACAATATCATCTAAATAATAAGTCGTATCTCCACATTTAAATTTTAAATCACTATCATAATTTTTATTTGCTATCTTTTGAATCATTTCATTTATTTTTTCAGTACCATAATCACCAATATTATATGAAGATAAGATTAAAATATCTTCTGGAGATACCCCACTATTCATTAATTTAAGATATAGATTTTTAACAGTTGAAATGATTTTTTCTTGTGACATAGGCATATAAATATATGCTTTATCTTCACCAAATATATTAATATTAGTTTTATCTTTTATCCAGGACTCTCCGTATCTTGTTTTTGTTGATATAGTTGATATTCCACCTATTCCGAATCTAAATACTTTGGTTAATGAAGTAATTGGTATTACACCTGAATTAATTAAATCATATAGTACATTTCCTGCTCCAACTGAAGGAATTTGGAAATCATCACCGATAAATAATAATTTGGTTCTTGAAAAATCTATTGCTTCAAGAAGTCTTTTTAATAAAAATATATCAGTCATTGAAGTTTCATCTACTATTACTACATCAAAAGGTAATTTATTATTTTCATTGTAACCCCATTGTGGATCGACAGATGGATTAAATGCTAAACCTCTATGTATTGTATAAGTATCTTCTTTAGTATATCCTGCAAGAACCTTACTTGCTCTACCAGTAGGACAAAGTAAATGAAAGGTTTTGCCTAATCTTTTAATCAAAGATAAAATTGCTTGAGTGGTGAATGATTTGCCTACACCTCCTCCACCATTTAAAATACTTATATTATTTTCATAAAACATTTTAATTGCATTAAATTGTTCATCAGTTAATTCATCATCACCAATTTTTTTAAACTCATTAATACTTATTTCGTCCCATTTATTTTTACTTTTTAATCCTTCAATAAGTCTTTCTGCTACATATAATTCGGTATTATAAGTTTCCAAAATTGATATACTTTTACTTTCTTTATCAATATGAAAATCTTCTGTATTTTTAATAGCTTCTATAAATTTATCACTACATTCAGGTGTTAGTTTATCAAATAACTTTCTAAATTCTACAATTGATATTCTAGTATGACCATCATTTTCATTTTGCTCTAATAAATATTCAATTGCAGACACGGCACGTTGAATAGATGTTTTTATATCAAAATCAAAATATACTAAAGGTATTTTACCTTGTTTCTTTTGTAATTTTGATTCTTTATCTAATTCAAGAATAATACTATCTGCGGTTTTAAAAGAAATTTTAGATAGAGAACATAAGCAATGATAAGGTTCATTTTGTATTTCTTGTTTAATCCTTAATGTAGAAGGATATCTATCGTATAACTTTCTAACGGTATTCATATCAAGTAATCCTTGGAACATCTCAATTAATTCAGCAAATACAAAATTTTCTTCTATTTTTTGCCTGATAATATTAAATCGGAATTGACCAATATTATATAATTTCTTTAAATCAATATCTTCAAGTCTATTATTTATAACCCTATCCACAATATCAGGATAACTTTCCATAATGGTTTTAACTTGATCTGGTGTTAATAATTCAGATAAAAACATACGAGTAGTATTTTCATTAGTAGGTCTATCCCTTTGGATATGAATAACTTTATATTGATATCCATATCCATTCTTAGATTTTTGCTCCTCTGCTTTTACATGATATTCAATTCCTAATCCTAAGTTATGTATATTACCTAAGATAGTATAATTACCGTATTTATTTTTCTTTATATCTGGAAATTTTTCTTCATTAATATCTACTGCATATATCTTATATTTATCTGTGTCATAAGAGCATATAAATGGTACACAAGTAAATTCTTCTATAATTTTTTCCACATTAATCTCCTTAATAAACATTCCATTCATTCAATATTAATTCATCTTCATTGGTTCTTTCCCATTTACCACCTACGTTCTTCATCTTCTTCTGAGTTTTAAAGTTTAAAACTTGTAAAACATCAAATAATTTAAATGGATTTTCTGTGAAATTCTTACCATTTTTAACTTTAGTTTTTAATTCTTCGCCTGTTTTTAAATTTCTTAGGGTGATATACGGTTTAGTTTTATCTTTATAACATTTAAAATCAACAACAATATATAAACTCTTATCTGCTTTTTCATATTGAACAGTAGTATATTCTAAAAATTCCATTTCAAACTTAACTTGATCTTTAACAGATAATGCTTTATTTTCTATTTGCTCTGAAACATCTTTAATATATGAAATCGTATCAATATCTTTGTATAACTTATCAGTTTCTTTTTTGGAGTATTTTATTAATAAGTTTACATCTAATTTTAATTGTTCTATTTTATCTTTTTTAATTTGTTTTGAATCAGCAATTGTTTCATATAAATCTAATATTTCAAGTAGTTTTTTATTTTTCCCAAATTGACTAAAGAAATTTAACCCTGTAAGTATTTTTAATTGACGAGAGTTAGTTGATGTTTTTTCTTTAATATCTTTTATTAAATCTATAAAATTTGTATATGTATTTTGTTGAGATAACTGGTATATTTCTTGTGCAATTTGTGCGTTGAGAAATTTAATAGAAGTAATAGATTTATATATTGTATTCGTATTCCTATCAAATGAATAAATATTCGTAGATTTACCAAATTTAATATCAGAAAGTTTTATATTAAAATAAGGTAATTCTAATTGTATTTTACGAGTTCTTTCAGAATCCGATTCATACTCATTAAGTATTACAGTATAATATTCAAGCGGATAATTTGCTTTTAAATATGCACCATAAATACTATCCCATGCAACACTAAGACTATGAGATGCATTAAAACTGTATCGTGAAGCATCTTCTACTACTTGCCATACTTCTTCAAATTTTTCATCATTACCTACATTATTAACAAATCCATTACGCAATTCTTCTTTTAACTCAATTAATTCTTCTTCTTTAAATTTTTTCTTGGCAATCTTTTTTATAATATCGTAAGTATGATCTTCTTTTAATCCACACCAAACAAGAAATGCCATTATTGATTCTTGATATAACATGAAATGATATGAAGGTTCTAATATATTATCAATTTCTTCTACTCCTGTTGAATATTTTTGCCTACTTAAAAAAGTATTTAAGAGACTTGCAAACCCTGGACGAATTGCAGCTACAAAACCACTAATTTCTGCTACATTAGATGGTTTATATTGTTTTACAAATGTTGTACTTAAATCTGTATCTACTTGATTAAGAGTTGCGGTTAACCCGTTTTTGTATAAATCCCATACTTTATTATCAAGTAATTCTTTTAATTCTCTAATTGTTGGTATTGGTTTATTTAATAATTTAAAAGTATCAGATATTATTTTCCAAACCCTAACTGTAAGGAAATCATTTTTAAGATATTTCCAAACATCTGAAGTATATCCATCTATGCAAGCACATATTTCATCACCTACTTTAACTAATCCTAATTCCTTAGATATAGGTTTGTTTAACATTACAAAACTACAAGGACTTGGTGATATACTTTCTATAACTCCTTGAAACATTTTAGATTCTTCAATTAAGTCTTTCCATTGTGGGTCTTTTCTATATTTATCTAAATCTTTTCCTACTTCATTATATTGATCCATAGGCAAATCATATGCTCTACATAGATTTCTAAAAGCAGATGACTCTTTCATAAATCCAATAGCATACATATAATAAACATTATCTTCTCCAAGGATATCTTTTGATGCTTTAATTGGTGCATCTACATTTGCCCAATTAAAATCTATATCTGGTAAGGATTTTGAATCCAATATTCTTGCTACACTCATAAATCTTGTTGGATATAACGGCACTTCTGCTTCAAATCTATCTATTTCAGTGAATCCTAATAATTTATTAATATAGAAAGATACTGCCGATCCCCTACCTGTACGAGTAAGAACCCCATTATATTCATTTACTGCTTTATTTATAATCTTTTCATTGAGAAGAAAATAATCTGCCATATTGGTATTTTTGATGATATCATATTCAAATGCGATACCTTCCATATATTCTTTATATCTATTTGGATTTATATTCTTTCCTTCTTCTTTCCATTTTTGAACTATTATAGATTTTAATTTTTTATTTGAATCTTCATTTGGATATATAGTAGGCATTTTAATTTCTTTATCAAAATATAACTCTTCACAATCATCAAAAATAAGAGTATTTTTTATTGCTTCTTTTGCTTGTAATTCAGATAAAACACCTTGCTGTTTATATCTAGTTAAAATAGTTTCATAATCAGGATAATCTAATATAAATCCATCTTCTTCATCGTATTTCAACCCTTTGCCTTTAAGAAACATATCTCTTTTATAACTATCTTCAGGATATATATAATGAGAATCATTTGCGTGAATTATATCAATATTATATTGTTTATTTAATTCTAATATTTTTTGATTATATTTGACTTGATATTCATGCACATGTGCCTGTATTTCTAAATAAAAATTATTTCCGAAATGTTTTAGTATTGGTTCTAAAAATATATTTCTACTCTCTTCATTTTTTAATATTCCAGCAACACAAGCAGATGTGATAATAAAATTATTAGGATTAAGAGATAATAATAATTTTAAATCAATTCTTGGTTTATAATAAAAACCTGTTTTATTGGATTCAGACATAATTTCATTTAATTGATAGAAAGCATCCTGGTTTTTGCCAACTATAATAATATGGTTATTACTATTATCTTTTTCAAATCTATCTTTTACTATATATAGTTCTGCTCCATATATCATTTTCAAATTGTTTTTTTTACATAAATCATACATTTCTAAAAAGTTACCTGTCCAACCATGTTGTGTGGTAAACATTGTTGTATGATTTAGTTCCAATGTTCTATCAATATAATCTTGTGGTTTCACAACACAATCTAGTGTTCTAATATTTGAATAATGACAATGTTTATGATAATTATTATATCTCATCTATATCCTCCGTATCGGCATATTTAAATATAAAACCTCCTGCTGTTTTCCTATTGCCTTTACAAACATTACATATATCGCCTTTTTGAATATTAAGATAATCACTTGCTTCTTTAATGGAATTATGTATTTTTATTATATTATTATTTTTATCAAGTTGTATTATTTTTTGTTTTCTCTTTTCTCCTTTTTCTTTTACAATAACATTTGGCTCAATATAAGTACCATCTTCATTTAAATATCGAAAAATTCTTCCGTTAACATTTAATCTTTTGCCTTTACAAACTTCAATTATATGAGAAGCATTAATTAAGTTCATTTCCATTTTTACTTCATATAATGATTTATATTTTTTAATAATATCTCCTTTAATATTTATTTCTGCTATAGGTTTTAATTCTCTGCCTTGTTTATGTCTGCCTCTTTCAACCATATCTTGTGAATTATCTTTAATACTTCCAACTTCTAAATGATCTGGATTTATACAGCATGGATTATCACATTTATGTCTAGTGATTTCTTTTGGAAATTCCAATAATTTTCTTCCTAATTTTTCTTCCAAAACAAGTCGATGAATACCATTGTTTACCATATTCAATTTTATTTGTGCATATCCTTGTTTATTTAAAAAATGACTTACGCATTCCCAACATCCTGTTTTTTCATTAACAATGTACTCTATTGGTTTTCGATTATTTACTTTTTGATTATATTTATCTAATATTTTTAAATTTAGTATATTCTTATTAATATAATTCACCCCTTATAATATGTCATCCAACCAACCAAAATCTTCTGCTATAGATTTATCTTCAATTGTTTTTATACCATTTTGTAAATCTAATTCTTCTAAGTATTTCTTATATGGTAAATGCAATAAACTACTATAACCGCTTAAATTAGCATGATAATAACTACTTTCTCTAGTAACATCTTGCCAAAATATATTTTTGTCTTTTGTTTTTTCAAATTCATTTTCTTTTTTAATTATTTCGGTTATTATATTTATAATTTTATTTTTATGTTCATTTATAATTTCTTCATTAAGTTCAACTTCCACATAGCAATCATTTATTTCAAATTTTTCTTTAACTTCATCTGGTAAACAATCTATCCCATTTATATTAATCATTTGCTTTAAAAATATATCTATCTGGTTTTCATCATAATCAAAATACTTTAACCACATTTTAGCATTAGATTGTAAATTTTCTCCTATAACATTTCTTTCAATTTGCCTTATTTTTATATCACCTTTTTTTTGAGTATATGAAACATTAACGTATTTCATAAAGTTAAATCTAATAATTATATCTTCATACGGTATATTGTTTTTTTGATGTATACCTTCACCGTACAATAAAAGCTGACCTGAATTATCTATTAATTTTTGTCCTTTATATATTGAACTTGTTTTCCAATCAGTAAGAATTACTTTTTTCCTTCCATCTCTTTCTTCAACATTAAGAAAATCTATATATCCATTAAAATATTGATTACCTATTTTAATTATAATAAATGGTTCAATAATTGGTTTATCCGTAACTCTCTTGTGGTTTAAAAAGAAATGTCGCATACAAGCTTCATATTTTTTTGCTATCTTTTCATTTTTATCTTTATCGGATCTATCATACATCAAACCTAATGTATTAAATTCAAATAATTTATCTTCATATTCTTCTAACATTTGTTGATTACTTAATTCGTTACGATAAAATTTCTCCATTGAATCATGAGCATGATTACCAGATATTGCATAAATACTATCATTTCTATCTTCTGGTATGTGTAGTATATAATGCAACATATATTCATAAGAATCATTCATATATGTGTTGAGTCTCGACCAACTCCAGAGTCTACTAACATTAAGTTCTTTTTTTATTTGTTCAAGTTCTTCATTTGTTTTTCTTGCCATCTTCTAACTCCTTTTTTGACTTAAATTATTTTATGATGAATGTATTTTCCATTTAAAACCACCCGCTGTTTTGCGTTTATTATTAACACACATTGAAATTTTTGATTGTGTAGCACTTGTTTTTCTTGATGCTTCTCTCATAGATTCATATGTTGCAATATAATTATCATTTAAATCATATTGATCAACTTTTATTCCACTTAACTTTCCAATTTTATGCATTATTTCTTTGGAATTATAATTACATAATTTTAAATCTGTTCCTATTTTAAGATAATTCCGTATAGATGTTTCGCTTAATTTTAACAGCTTACATATATGTAAAAGTTTAAAACCCTCATTATATAACCTACAGGATTCAAGCATATAATTTTTCACAGAATACATATATACTTCTTGCCAATCTATTTTAGACATATCAAAATAATCATTCAAACTTTTAATAAAACTTTCTTTCAACCATTCGAAATCGCTATAGCTACAGTCTATAATAATGTATTTTTTAATACCATTTTCTAATGCTAAATTATATTTTAATTCATCGTTTTCTTTTTCTCTTTTTAAAGACCTCCCTCTTCCAATATATTTATAATGTTGCACACCATGTGTTTCAATAATTATATTTTGATTATTTAAATAAAAATCGTATCTTTTATTTTTTGACCAAGTAAATTTTTTTTGTGGAATATATTTTACATGCAATTGATATAAAATTCCTCTGGCAAATTTTTCAGGAATAGAAACATTATCAGAACAATTATTACATGTGAATCCTTTTGTGGTTAATTGATACATCTGCATTTTTCTTTCTGACCCGCATTTATCACATATTAAATTTACTATTTTTTTACTATACATGGGATACAAATTAATATCATTTTTGTCTTTAAAATATTTTATCAAATCTGGTCTTTGAATTTCTATACTATTACCTTCCCATACAATATTAGCCGTATTTGTGCAAAAATAACAAGTTGGATGTTTTTTAAAATCACACCAAGCTTTTTTGAATTCCCCATGAATATTACATATAAAAGTCATCGGTTCAATTGAATTTTTATAAGTTTGTTCAAAATCAACCTGAATATTTTTAGAAACTCCGTTTAATTTACACCAATTTTGCATATTAATTAAAGTAAATGGATTTGATGGATGAAAGAATCTTGGTGATGTTCCAGATTTTAAATTAGATAATCTAGCTCTAACAATATATCCATCTTGATCAACACATGTTACTGGACTTGAATATTTTATGAAATCAAATTCATTATATAATTTAAAACCATAGTTTTTTAACATTATCTTTAATGTGTTTTGATCTGTTTTTATTTTATTACTTCCTTTCTATTTTCTTTTACTTATACAGTTCTTCTATGTTTAGACATGAATTTAAATATTTTCCAATGTTTATCTGCTGGCGATTCTTTTTCTTCTAATAAATCCCATTCATCAAAAATGTAACTACATTTTCTTATGTATTTAAATCTTTTGCATTCATTTAACACATAATCTAAATTTATATCTTTATCATAACAAATAACTATTTCAATATTCAGTCCTATCAATATTTTTATTTGTTCATTACTTAAACAATGTGAACCTATAGCAACTGCATTTTTTATTCCCCTTGAATGTAGTTTTAATACAGATTTTTCGCTCTCAAGCACATAAACGAGTCCAGAATTAATAATACTTTCATAATTTTGCTGCAATCCATAAATATGTAAACTTTTAGGAAATGCTTTTAGTGGTAAATATTTTGGAATATTCAATATGTCACACTGTTCACTACTTAATATTGACCTTCCCATCACACCCACAATATCATTTTCTGTACCAGACCAATAGTGCCAAGGAATTACTATTCTATTTTTTTTAAAACTGTAACCGATGTTAAAGGTCTCACAGGTAAAAGGTAATATTCCTTCTCTAATCCAATTAATATGGGGTAAAGGAGTATATTCTTCTATTATTGTAGAATCATATATTTCAATATCATTAATATTAACGGTACTTCTTTTTCGTTTAACCTTTTTAAAAATTTCTAATGGATCAATTTTATCTTCTTGTTTATTTTTTGTCTTTTTATATTGATATTTTAATCCGAATAGTTTATGCAGATATTTGTTTGCTTCAACAAAAGAAATATTTTTAATATGCATTACAAGCGTTATAATATCACCACGAATAATTTCACCACCTGATTGAAATATCTTAACTTTTAAAGTGTCTTTTTTAATCGCAACACTTGTTTTACTTTTATGTCCAGGTAAACCACATCTATATTCAGTAGAATATTCTTTAAATCCATGACAATCTAAATCATCAAGAATCTTTTGTATTAAATTTTGATCTATAATATATTGAATAAGTTCTATTGCTGTCACATTAAATATCACCTACCTACCAATCAAGTGGAATTTTTACTATCCCAATTTCTTTATATACGTTTGTTGCCAAATCATTTTCTGCTACTATTTGAAATTCGTTAGTAGATCCGAACCTATTTTTAGTTATAAATATAATAGTATAATGTTTATTTTTATCAAGTTTAAAAGGAATACGTGTTAATTTATTCTTCCCTTCTAACCGATAACATTTTAACTCATTTTTCTCACCTTCATATTCATCATCAAATGGTTTTCTAATCATTAAATTAGTTGACGCAACATCTACTATATTTTTAGCAATTCCAATTGCATCATTAGTATAATATCTTTTTGTTGTTGCAGCTTTACCTAATTGATATGTGATCCATATATGAACGTTACGACCTGCTGGTTTAATTGCATCATATATTTCAACGCTATCTCTAGTCATTTCTTGCCATTGCAAATCACTTTTAGCATCTGATGATACCTTCATTGTATCTAAAATGAAGTATTTACATCCTAAAGAGGAGTATTTTCGGATAGTTTTAATTGCCAATTTTGCTGTATATTTTGGAAAAGGTATAATAGTTATATTTCTATTTTCTTTTCTCTCTTCAATCCAATCGGCACATTTTTTTAATAACTCCCATTGTTCTTCAGAAAATTTACCATCACGCAAAACATATTTTTTTAATTCCTTTTTAAATACATTGTTAGCAACATAAGTTATTAATTCTCTTCTCCATTTAGAAACATCTTCTTCATTTATCATAATACATACTTTTTCATCATATTGAAGAATTTGTGGTAAAAGAAGTTCTATAGATAATGTTGTTTTCCCTTCGCCACTTAATGCTCCTAACATAGTAATATGTCCTTGTAGATTACCCCCAATTTCTTTATTAAGTATTGGGGAATTATATAAAGGCATTCCTACGTTTTCACCTTTATCTAATTTCTCTAGTAATTCATGTATGTCTTCACAAAGATTATAACTTTGCACATCACCTTCTACATTAACAAATACGTGATTCAATTGAGCTTCATACAAATCATATATGCTCTCTGCGCTCATATCAACAAACTGTTTAATCTTATCGTGAACAGGGAATCTTCTAGCAAGTAATTGTAAAACTGCATTCCATTTATTTAATTCATTTACATAACCATCTATATTTTCAACATTGACATATTCTTTAGATTTATCGATGGTATCATAACCACCGTATTCATCGTACTTTTGTTTAAGTTTGGGATGTTTTTCAAGATATAAACCAATAGTAATATCGTCTAATGATTTTTTACCCTCTTTAATAATAATGTCGTAACCAATATTCCAATAAACACGCCAGATGTTATTATGAAAACTTTTTAAATTCAATTTATCATATGTAAAATATAAATCTGGATTTTTGTATAAAATTGCAACAATATTAGCTTCGCAAGCTAATTTAAATTCTTGAACTTGTTTGCTACTTTTTATTAACTCTATTTCAAGTGCAGTTAGTTCTTTTTTCTTTTCTGACAATGTTTCACCACCAATTACCATAAATCTTCTAATTCATTATTCAATTTTTTATCATTCTTACTTTTATTTTTATATTCCGCACCTTCATGAGTAACATTTGTAAGATCAATTTTTTTTATTTTTTCTTCAGATTTAACTTTTTGCGCCAATCTATTAACCACATTATTTATATCTTTTTCAATTATTATCATTATCGTATTGAATTTATGTTGTTCATTTTCAAATTTCGAAGATTTTATTATTTCCTTTATCTTTATTTTATTAATTTTAAAAGTATACAATATATGTTTATATTCATATTTAGCCATAGGTTTAACATATTTATTTGCCATAAATTTACCTTCGACTAAACCTTTTAATCGTAAAATCATATACTTAGGTAATGCTTGATTTGTATATTCAAATATTTCTGTTTTTATGTATTGATATAATTCATCCCAATCATCTTTTTCTTGCTGTGTCATTTTTACCATTTTAAATTTCACCTACTTTAAAGAATTAGAGGGGATATACCCCTCTATTTAATTTAAACTAAACTGTTTTAATAAATTTAACAAATTCTTGTAGTTTACTTATATCAGCAGAATCTAATTCTTTTGCCGATAATTCTAACTCTTTCATTTTCTTAGTTATTTTAGATACTTTTTCTTTATCCTTTTCGCTAACTATTACTGCCATTAATTCTTTAAATTCACTTATTAAATTTTCTCTTAATTCTGTTTCATTTTTTTGTTGTATTTCTTCTTTTTTCTTAGTAGCAACTTCTTCTACAATTTTATTTTTTGCAATATCCTGCTCTTGTCTTGCTTCATCAATTGATTTTTTATCAGGTTGTTTTTCATGTTCAATTTTAATTGCATCTTCAACAGCTTTGATAAATTCATCTGAATCAAAAATTATTGAATCAATAATTCCGGAGAATCTTGATTTAGAGTCAATATTAAAATTATCATCTCTAAATGTAATCTTTCTAATTTCATTACTTACTTTTCCTTGAATTTTTTCTTTACCAGAAAAATCTTTTTTACCAGTTTTCTCTTGAATTATTTCTCTATCAATACTAGCAACACCAAGTATATGCAATTTAGTTTTAAGTGCATTAAAATAATTATATTGCATATTTGTTGTTAAGATATCATAATCCATTCCAGATACAGGATCATTCATAGTTCTCTTTTTCGTATGTCCAACCAAGAACATAGCAACCCCTACTTTTTTAAGTTCCCACATTCTTTCCATAATTAAATCTATAGTATATTTTTCACCTTCGCCATAACCACCCCATGCCTGTTTAATGGTTTTTGCTTCTCTTTTTTCCTTTTTACTAGGATTTTCTCTTATTTCTTTATTATAAAGTCTTATAGCTTCTGGTTCTGCTATTCTAATTAATTCATCGATTGTATCCCATATGATAACTTTTAAATCTTTGTAATCTGTAAGTTTATTTTCAATTATATCTTCGGTAAATTCATCAAATGTATCCCAATCAGGAATATCTTCATAAATAGCACCAGCAATTGCATCTATTCCATCTTCACGACCAGTATTGGCTATTATGTATCCATTTTCACCAACTAAAGTTTCACATACTTCTTTTGCTAAAGTTGTTTTGCCTACTCCAGATTCTCCTATAAGTCCAATATTATAAGCCAAAGGGTCAATTTTAATCACATTTTTCTTTCCAAATTTTCTACTCAAATATATACTCCTTTCATTCTTAACAATTACATACTTAAAGGGTGAAAATAATCACCTTTTTATAATTATTTAATTTTACTAAAAAGGTATTTCATCCAACATAGCATCTAAATCGTCTAAACTATATTCTTCTTTATCATCATTGGTATCAGAAGATGTTGTTTTATTATTATCCTTTTTACTATCATTATTATCTTCATCTTCATTAACTAATTGACTCAAAAATACCAAATCATCAAATTTATATTTTTCATCTGTTCTCATAATAACTGGTTTTTTATCGTCACCTTCACCGACAATTCTAATAACAGGCTTTTTAATAACCATTTTCTTTTCTCTTGTATTTCCAACAGCACATTTAGCAAGTGCTTCTTCTTCAGTATAAGCACCTAATTCAATTAGTTCCTTAATATCATCAGGAATATCATCAATAGTAATATTTACTTTTGCTTGACCTTCGATAATATTACCTTCAACCATAATTTCATTAACATTGTCTTTTTTGGCTTTAAACATCTTATTAAGAAGTTTTGTGCCTTTTTCAATTTCTGTTTCAGCAACTTCAAATTGGAACGTTTTAGGGAATACAACATTCTGTTTAATTTCCTGTTTCTTCTCACCATATTTGCCAACATAATCAATTACATATGCTGATATTGGGAATGCTCCAGTTTCTTTATCATATTTACCAATACTATCTTTATCAACAAGAATAGTTTGCTGGAAAGTTGCAGAATATTTAGAAGATTCATCTGCTTTTGAAAGAAATACCGATGTTACTTCTTTCTTAATCTGAGTATTACCTTGATATGGGGAATACTTTAAATTACCTTTAACATTAATAACCGTACCTTCAGTAAGATTTTCTTGAATATATGCGATTGCATCATAAGCAGATAGGAATCTCTTTATAAATGTTTTATCTTTAGCATCTTTTTCAAGACCTATAGTAATAAAGCATTGTTTTCCAACCTGATCAATAATATCTTGGTCAAATCTATCATCCCAATCTATTGTAAATCTGTTTTCAAAATCATCTACTTCTTTACCATTATCATCTTCAATTTTACCATGAACATAGATTACAGAATCACTTGTACTACTATATCCACCCATCATGTCACAATAGACAGTATTGCCATTGCCACAATCTACTCCAAGATTCATATTATTATAAACCCATCCTGAATTAGATTCCTCGTCAATCTTAAAAGTGTAGTCATTAATCTTTGCCTCACCAATTAGTTGAAAAGTTGAAGCTCCTTTTTTAAGAACAGTTTTTTCTTCTTCTTTTTTCGCCATATGTAACAATATACCTCCCAATTTTATTTTATATTTTTTATTAAGTATTTATATACCTATACTCACCAAAGTATTCTATTTCTGCTTGCTTTCTAACTTCAACAGCTTCATCGAAAATATCAAAGTAACCTAAATGAATATGTTTATTATTTATAGTAATATATGCCCTCCATTTTTCTTTATCTTCTCGCCAAACAACTCCTTTAATACCAGATGTATTATTACTTTGAGTCCTTCTATTCATTTGATTCTGACTTGGAGTAACTATTCTTAGAAATTCCTTTCGGCAATCAAATTTTTTATGAAAAATATGATCTACCTCCATATCGTCAGGACAGTTCATAATAATTCTGTGCATAAGTATCTTATTATACCCAGTTACAATATAACCATCTTTGTTAAAATGCCAACTATAATTTTTTATTTTATTATAGTCTTCTAAATCAAACCAAAATTTTTCTTTTTTAAAAGTCCATCCTACTCCATACTCACCTGATAAATCGTATGTATTATGATTTTTGTTTATTTGACTTATTTCTTTAATTTTTTCTCTTTGTAAGCAACCGCATGATTTAGTATGTCCACTTCTTAAACTTGATCCCTTTATCACTTTTAAACTATTTTCACCTTCACAATTACATTGGCATAACCACTGAGGTTGACCCTGTTTGTCATTTTCTGCCCTTTCTAATACAGTCAATCTTCCAAATGTTTTATTTTTTAAATCTATAATAGCCAATATATCTCTTCCTTAACTATCTTTAATCCTCTTCTTCAGTTTCCTTAACTAACTTCAAACTACCTTCGCTAATCACAACAATAGGCCAGATTTCTTCGTAATTTTGATTAATTGGAACTAACTGGATTTTCAACTTTTCATTTTTTCCGTTTAATTTAGTCACGAAACCTTGCTTAACTTCTCCTGTAGATTCAATAGTGAATTCAATTTTATTTCCTTCGCTAATTGTAAGCAATTCTCCCTCATCATCTACTATAACAATAGACTTATATGGGTTAGTATCGATTTCTACCATATATATTATTTCCTCCTTTCTTCTAAATTTTCAACATTTACTTATTTTAAAATAAATTCTTATATATGAATTTATATAAGACAAAATTAACCAAATCATGATCCAATCCTTTGATCTATGTTGTTTGCTTTTATATTTATATTATACATTTAATATAATGATTTGGCAAGTAAAATTTTACCTGCCTATCATCTTCAGAAAATCATCTTCTTGCAAGATTTTAACCCCGTCTTTTCTAGCTTTATCTTCTTTTGAACTTCCTTTAATACTACCAACCACTAGATAATCAAGTGACTTAGCATATCCACTTGTAAACTCAGCACTTAAACCTTCACAAATTGCTTTAAGTTCATCTTTCTTATATGAAGCAAATGTCCCGGTACAATATAGTTTTTTACCTGCAAATGGATTATCTGTATTGGATACTTCTTTCTTTTCTATTTGTTTAACATTAAGATAACCCATTAATTCTTCAAGTAAATGAAAATTACTAATGAAACTATCAATAATATTATCTCCAATACCAACAATACAACGTAACATATCCATAATTTCAACTTTAGGAGAAGTTTTTAAGTTATTCCATGTTCCAAATTCTTTAGCGATATCCTTACTTACTTTCCTACCAACTAATTCAATTCCACTTGCATAGATTGCCTTATCAAAATCACAATTCCTAGCACTCTGAATATTTTCATATATCTTCTTTGCCGATTTCTTTGCAAAACCATCTAATCTTAATATTTGTGCTTCTGATATATCAAAAATTTCCCAAAAATTTTTAACAATATACCCTGCGTCAATAAATTTTTGAATCGTTTGTTCAGATAATCCCTCTATATTAAGTGCATCTCTTCCTACCATATGTTTAGTTCTGTAAAGTAATTTTGCTTGACAATTATTATTAGTGCAGAACAATTGATCATTAATCTGTTTTAAGGCACTTCCACATGAAGGGCATTTATCTATTATTTCAATAGGTTCACTACTTTCAGTTTCTTTACATTCAATTACGGCAGGAATAACATCGTTTGATTTTACTACTAATACTTCATCACCTATTTGTAACCCTAATGCATTAATATACCCTATATTATGCAACGTAGCACGTTCTATAGTGCTTCCTAAGATATCTACAGGCTTCAATTCAGCTACAGGAGTCACCCTACCCGTTCTGCCTGTTTGCCAAGTTATAGAGTTTAAAACACTCCACTCACCTTGATTTGGAAATTTGAAAGCCACAGCAGAATTCGGGTGATGTTCAACTTCACCAAACACATCTAAAGCATTCGCTTTATTAGATTTAATAACAAGACCATCAATCTCATAATCTAATTTTAAACGATCAAAATTTTCAATAAAACTAATTGCATCATCTATTTCACTATAATTCCATATGGTATCTGCTTCAGGAATCTCAAAGTATTCTCTAAGTTCTAATAATTGCCGAATATGAGAATTTGCTGATCCTACAATTTCATAAGCAATAAATCTTAAACCCTCTGGTACATTAGAATTATCTTTATTCCTCAATAATCCTGCCATTGCATTTCTAGGATTTTTAAATAATTCTTTACCTTCTAATTCTCTTTTTGCATTTATTTCTTTAAATAAAGAAATAGGCATTATTGCTTCTCCACGAATAGGTAAATCAAATGGTAAATATTTAAAGGGATGATTTTTATTTACGAATTTGCTTGCACAATAAGTAACATCTTCCCCTATTAACCCATTACCTCTTGTAACTATTTTCCCATCAGGATACAAAACTAAAGTCAACCCATCATATTTTGGTTCAATAACTACTGGAAAAAGTCTTTTAATTTCCGTTTTTGCTTGTTCAATAGTATTAATTTTACCTAATGATTTAACAGGAAATTGATGTGTATATTTTTTAAATTGTGCTTCTCCAGGTATGTAGTTATATTCCTGTTGGTTAGTTAAAGATAAATATTGTGATTTTAAAGCATCATATTCAACATCGGATATTTCAGGATTGTCTTTGTTATAGTATAAATCATCATGGTAATCTAATTGTTGTTTAAGGTTTTGTATTTTATCCATAACTTCCTCCCTCCGTTTGTATATTTATTTTATTATTTTAATTAAAATTTGTCAAGCACTTAATTTTCATTACCAAAAACTAGGTTGGTTTTAACTATGATAAACCAGCAAACTTGCCATAATATTTTTGTCTTGCTTCTTCTGCAATCCTTCCAGCTTCATTAACATCATCAAAATAACCTATTATTATTCGTTTATTATTTCGACACAATGACACTTGCCATTTTTCTCTTTGAGAATTCCAAAATACATTTCTATAACCACTTTTATTATTAGAATTTTTGCTTTTACGATTCTGATTATTATTAGGATGTAATGTTACTCTTAAATTAGATTCTCTATTATTTAATCCATTGTGATCTTTATGGTCTACTCGTATATGTTTCTCAGTAGCATCTGTTAAAAATCTATGTATAGAGATTGTTTTTGGATGTTCTCCAGATGGATACACCATTGTACGAACATAATATGTTTGTGATCCCTTATCCCATTGAGCATTCCATCTATATCCTGCTTTAATAAGTTTATCTAATTTTTCTAAATCTACAAAACATTCAAGAATTTTATTCTTATGCTCAATAAATAATACAATATCTTCACCACGTATTTCATAATTATTAAATCCTTTAAAATATCCCTTTGCTATATTATCACCTTCTTTATATTTTTATTTTAATAACATTACCAAAGACGCATTTGGATTTATTTTATAACATTCATATTTTTATCAATATCATATTTTTTACTTTCTTCATAAGTAATTTCAAATTCAACCACTTCGGCATTTAAATATTTCTCACAATCTTCAAACATGTTTAAATGACCATTAACATTACCAAAAGTTGACCATGCATGACCGTTTTTACTCCAACCACCATACATACCTTTATTAGCATATAAACCTGTTTCTTTATCTCTTATTTTATAAACCTTCAATAAATTTCACCTCCTATAAATACCAATATAACGACTTTTCTGTTTTAACCAAATCAGACTTTTATAATGATTTTGTTCCTATTTGTTTATATTATATTTTTGATTCTAGGTGTTATAATTTCATCTATGTATTTTGATTTAGTTTCGGTTGCCAGCCAATTACGATTATTTTTAATACAACTTTCAATTTCACTACCTGAACCAGCAAAAGGAATATAAACTAAATCATTTTCATTTGAAGATTGAGTTATTAGGATATCAGCAATTTCTACACTTTTTTCAGATGGATGTTTCCTTTTTTTACCTTTAGGGAATTTTACATCTATTAAATTAGATATGGAATTATTATTTACTTGTTTTGCCTTACCAATAGAATTTCTAAATAATAATACAAATTCTATTTGTTTCATATACCAACCGAATATTACTTTATTACCTTTATTCAGAACTATTACATTCATCAACTTTAAACCACATTTATCTGCATTATACAAAATATCTAATAAATTTTTATCATTACTATAAACATATAAATGAGCAGACGGTTTTAATATTCTTTTAAATTCACTCATATATTGATCAGCTTGAAGATAATCAAATAATTTTCTTTCTTCTTTATTTCTATAAAATATCCCACTTCTCATTTTCCCTGCTCCTCCACCAGCTTCTATTTTATATGGTGGGTCAGCGATTATTAAATCAATATATTCATTAGGCAATTGTTTCATAAATTCATTGCAATCTTCATTGTATATTTTATTAATTTCTATGTTTTTGACTCTCCTTTCTATAACTTTTAATCAAACAAAAATTTTATGTAAATATTTATATTATACTTCTTATAAACTCTTAAAATTTTCATATTTTAAATCAAAATATTCTTCTGCTATCTCTGGATGATCTTTTTCAAATTTTTGCATATATTTAAGTGACGAACACATTTTAGATGTTCTTCTTTCTGCATCAGCAATACACCATTCTCTAAAACTTTTCTTTTTAAAAAAGTTTGGTTGATTACACCAAGCAGCTAAATTAATATAAATACCTTTATACGGGCTTTCTATGTATTTATTAAATCTCATTATATATGGTATACATCCAAATTGCATAAGTATTTTTATTCGTTCAAAAGTATCTATAATATTTTGAATCCAAAAATCCTTATTCCATTCATCTTTTCTATCAAATCCACAGAACACATATAATTTAGTTGTCTTTGTGCAATACTTTTTCCAAATAGTTAATTTTTTCTTTATCAATTCTTTGTCTGCGATATTGTCAAAAGCAAAAATATAATCTCCTATATATTTACAGCTAGTTAATAATTCCGCTTTTTCTTCGGTCATTAATCTTTCATCCATACCCTGTTTAAATTGAAAATATTTATTAGTACTTTTTAATTCATTTATTATATCTTTCCATCTTGAATATCCTAATATATTATCATCTAACAAACATATATATTTACGGTCTATATCAAGAAATTCTTTAATGGAACTATGTAATACTACATGATTATAATTTTTATTTACACAAAATTCACATTTACGGAAACAACCTCTTGTAGTAAATCCTATTGAATAATCGGTATAATATTTAAAATCTTTCTTATTACTTCCTGTTTTTATTTGCTCTTTTACCCAATCATCATATAAATGATAATCTGGTTTATGATGTTCTATGTAACCAGGAAGGGGTTCTGCTTTATCATAGAAAAATCCAGTTCCTCCATATTCAACAAAATCTAATTGTAAAAAATCCTCATCTATTTGAGTATCAGTAAATACTTTTGATATAAAAATTTTATCGTATTTAAAATTTTGTTTTTGGAAGCAAGGAATCATTTTTTTACTTAATAACTCATTAGTTATATTATTTTGTTTGTTTATATAATTTGATAAAGCATTTTGATATTCTATCCATATATTCTCGTCTGAATATAAATCTTTATAATTAGTAATAAGTTTAACATTATTCCCTTGTTCTTTATAGTATCCCGATAATTTCATACAAGCAAGATTAGGAAATCTATGTTTTTTACGCCCAATTAAATCTGCATCAATAATTGCAATATTAAATTTTATCACCCTCTTTTATATTACCTTTTTATTTAAACTTTTAACCAAACCGAAGTTTTGTGTTGATTTTTGGATTTATAAAGTCCGATTTATAGGG
>ENA-UOOR01002067-UOOR01002067.1-fermentation-metagenome-genome-assembly--contig:-NODE-2067-length-21554-cov-4.784734_pt1 | contig 21554 bp, 18 predicted proteins | sample MGYA00245780_ERZ724029 | MGnify/ENA primary metagenome ERZ724029 (study PRJEB28704, sample SAMN03018315) | fermentation metagenome | biome: anthropogenic terrestrial biome; feature: soil; material... | reverse complement strand
AATATAAATAAGAAAAATAAATTATATTATTTTATTCCAATATTAAAAAAAAGATTATATAATTTAATTAAAACAAAAATATGGGGGATGTTTACTGATGGATTGGAAAGAAAAGTATATTTATGAATTATGCAGTAAAACTATTGATGGCGAAAAGGCATTAAATGCAATTAATAACTTTGCAACTGAAATGAAAGATGTACTAGATAAGTATTCTATAAAAAATTCTACTATAGAAGTTAAGGAAAATGAAAATACTGTTAAAGTTTATGGCAATGTTATAAAATGGAATATTACTGGAGAAAAATTCGAATTAAGTTCTAATAATGGCAAAAGTATAAATATATCTGTTCATAAAAATAAATATAAAATTAGATATTGTGAAGGAAGTCATACTAAGAAATCAGGAGTGTACATTTTAAATAATAGTGATGCATACAATTGTTATGTAGATGAGGCTTTTCAATACTTACTAATGACGGATAATTAAAGTTAATCTTCTCTTATATTAAAATCGATATGTAAATTATATTACAGTATAAATAAAAAAGAATGGTGGCAATATATAAACGTAATTTTAAAATGTTAGACTAAAGATTTGCGATGTGGGAGGAGAATAGATATATGAATATTAATGATAAAAATTTACAGGAAGCCAGACAATTGAATAAGCAATCTAGAAATAAAAAAGGAACTGCATCAAATTCCATGGGTTCTCTATCAAATAATGCCTCAACTATTGAGGAAACCAGAAGATTAAATCAGCAGTCAAGAGAAAAGAGTAGTTCTACAGGATTTACCAGTAGTGTAAATAATTCAGAAGAAACTAAAAGGCTGAATGAAAAATCAAGACAAAATAAGGGCAAATAGATAACTGATTTTATCCTTGGAAGGTGTAGGAAGAATCCATCATATTATAATAACTTATTGTAAGTTGATAAGGTATTTAATGTGATGGATTTTAGTAAATATTTTGTAGAAATAGAAAGAAGTGATATATTATGGAAAAGACATTGGTACTTATAAAACCAGATGCCATGGAGAGAAAATTAATGGGTGAAATAATATCTGTTTATGAAAAAAAGGGACTGCATATAGCTGCTTTAAAGATAGTAAAACCTACTGTAGATATGGCCAAAAAGCATTATAGTGAACATAAAGATAAACCTTTTTTTCAGGAATTAATTAATTTTATTACACGAAGTGAAGTGTGTGCTTTAATTATAGAAGGACAAAATGCAGTGGAAGTAGTTAGAAAAATAAACGGGGCTACAGATCCCAAAGATGCAGAGGCAGGGACTATAAGAGGAAGATTTGCCATATCAAAATCTGAAAATGCAGTTCATTCCTCCGATAGTGTAGAAAGTGCAGTGCGTGAAATAGCATTATGGTTTCCTACTGGGGCATAATTTTAACGAAAAGCATCATAGGACTTATTTACAGTAATCTTTAACTGCATCCCTCCAAACTATATATCCTTTCCCATTTATATGCAGTCCATCTACTGTATAGTCTTTGTAAAGTTTATTTTCATTAGGCAGCGTAAATAGAGGATATAAGTCTATATATTTAATATCAAAATTTTTGGCCAGTTCTTTTAAAGAAGAATTTAGTTCTGTTATTTCTTTACTGGTTGTAGTAGTTTTAAATAAGTCCTTATTTATAGGTAATACGCTTTGGATGTATATGGTAGTGTTAGGAGAATTTTCTTTTATGCTTTCTAGTATTTTAGAGTAGTTGTTTATTATATTTCTTGGTGTCAGTCCTTTGCCTATATCATTTATTCCAAGCATAATAAAGATTTTGCTTGGCTTTAATCGTGTTATCTCACTTATTCTATTTAATGCACCAGAAGTTGTATCATAACTTATGCCCCGGTTTAATACATTGGGGTTGTTTAATAGTTCATTCCATTCAGCAATATCTGTCAAGCTGTCTCCAAGGAACACTATTTTTCCAGAGCCACTATATGTATTCATAAAGGTAGTTACTCTGTTTATATAATATTGTTGATAGATATCTGTACTTAAATTTATATTGGCCATTTCACCTATATCTTCCGGATTTGAAGAAGTAACAGTGTTATTTAGGTGACTGGAATTTGATTTTGAAGATGTGGAGCTGAAGGGTGTGTATATTTTATCAATATGTTCTTTGCAGTTTACTAAAATAATTAATAATATAAGGGTGACTATGGTTAATGTGGAAATTTTTTTAATTTTCATGTAGTATCTCTCCTTCTTCTAGTTTTAAATTTTATATATTTATTTTTTATGGAATGGAAATAAATATACCTCTATAAAGTTATTATATAACTAGAATAACATGTAATTGAAAAAATTGTGTAAAAATATATAAAAATTGTAGAAAAAATTATATGAAAAGGTTTATTGTATTTAAATATACTTTTGAATATACACTTTTTATGTGTTAAAATAGTCTGGGTAGTATCATATTTGAACTACACTTTGTTTTATGGAGGGAAATAATGCAGTTAAATATGCTAAAGTCTAAAATTCATAGAGCTACCGTTACGGAAGCAAATCTTAATTATGTAGGAAGTATAACAATTGATAGGGAATTTATGGAAAATGCCCGCATAATTGAATATGAAAAGATTCAAGTTGTAGATATAAATAATGGAAATAGACTTGAAACTTACGTCATAGCAGGAGAGCGTGGAAGCAGAGTGATCTGTTTAAATGGAGCTGCTGCAAGGTATGTACAGCCAGGAGACAAGGTTATTTTAATGACTTATTGTCAAATGGATGCGGAAGAGGCTAAAGCACATAAGCCTACAGTTCTTTTTCTAGGGGAAGGTAATTCTATTGTTGAAATAACTGATTGTGAAAAACATGGACAAGTAAAATGATAGTAACTATAATTTAAAAAAATTAAGCCAATTTTTTTAAGTAGGCTTAATTTTTTTGTCTAATAATTTTAAGATAACTCACACCATTTAGTTTTCATTATAGGGGGAGTATAGTTTTCCATTTTTTCTATTAATGAGAGAGGGTTGTCCGATATGGAAATAAGTTTTAAGCTGTATTGATCCATAAAACCTTCCTTATAAGTGGTGTTAAGCATAGCTATAAGAGGGTTAAAATAGTTTAATACATTTAATAATCCTATGGGTTTTTTGTGAATGCCAAGTCTGGCCCAGCTGAGAACTTCAAATAACTCTTCATAAGTTCCAAGTCCTCCTGGCAGAGCTATAAATCCATCGGACAAATCATACATAACTTTTTTTCTTTCATGCATATCTTTAACTTCAATAAGTTTAGTTAAATTCGCATGAACTGATTCGCCAGAGAAAAGTCCTCTTGGAATAACTCCTGTAACCTTTCCATTATTTTTTAAAACTTCATTTGATATTTCTCCCATAAGCCCTGCTCTTGAACCACCGTATATTAATTCTATTTTATTTTCAACTAATATTTTGCCAAGGAGTCGGGCGTTTCTCTGGTATTCTGGGTGTAAACCAGAATTAGAACCAGAATAAACACATATTGTTTTCATTTATATAAACCTCCTGAAATACATTTTTAAGTTATAATATACCTATTGTTTATTTATATTATATGAATAAGTCCCTAATAAACTTACAGAAGTTTTTATTAAATTATTATTTATTGTCATATAAACTCATGTGTTTTATAATATCCTTATATTTCTGAGATACTTCAGGATAAACTGTGAGCATGGTATCAATAACATAATCAATATTTGTATCATCAATTTTTTTTGCATTGATTTCATTAAAAACTATTGCATTCTCGCTGTCTAAAGAATTGTATATCTCATTTACAATGGGAGATTGCATAATTTTATCGTTTTCTATGCATTTTTCTGAAAAATATAATATATCTTCAACTACAATAAGTTCACCATAGGTATATTCTTTTTGGCAAGGTTCCGAAGTAGAATCTTGGGTGCAGTCAAACATAGTGTGTTCAACGTGTTTAAAGTCAAGGACATTTTCATATTCCTTCCGGGTCAACACACATCTTACATCTAGTTCCATCAGTCTTTTTTTCATATGTTCTGAAAAGTTTTTTCCAAATTCGGAAATAAACATTTTCATTGATATTGTTTTTTTCATTTTATAATTTTTTTTATACATATCATATCTCCTTTTTATTTATATATAAAAAACCACCTTTTAATGGCGGTATATCAATACATATTATATATTAAAGCTAGTTTTTCAGTTTATGGATTTTTGTATAAATAACAAATAGTATATTAATCATTATTTGTTATTTTTAAAATGATTTTTAAGAGCAGAGAGATCACTATTTATTATTATAACATAAATATATGTATAATAGTAGAATAATAAAAACTTCTATGGAAATAAGTGATTTAAGGCACTAAATAATTTGTATAAAAAAGTGAAATTATAATTTCTGGAATTCGTAATTTGAACTACTATAGAAGATTCTTTAACGGAAGAATGCGGCTTCAAGACATTTTTATGTATAATATTTATGCAAAAATATATGAATATTTAGTGTATACAGCGTATATTACGAATTGCAGTTATAATTTATAAAACTTGCATAGTATAAAAAAATGTGATAAAATCATTATTAAAATATTAATAGATTTATGATAGCTTTAGTATGAAGTAATTAAAATTTAAAGATATTATTGTGTTTATTGATAATTTAAAGAAGAATAGGTTTGGAATGCATTTCTGGGGCTTAGAGAAATGCATTTTTATTCAAAAGTTTTTTAGATAGGGGCTGACAATATGAATTATAGTTTGGGATTTCCTTCAAAGCAAGGACTTTATGATCCTAAATATGAGAAGGATTCTTGTGGAGTGGGTTTTATAGCCAGTATAAAAGGTGAAAAAACCCATGATATTGTAAAAAAAGGCATTCGAATTTTAGTTAATTTAACTCACAGAGGAGCTGTAGGTTCTGATACCAAGACTGGAGACGGGGCAGGCATACTTGTTCAAATTCCAGATGAATTTTTTAGAATAAGTTGTGATAATTTGGGAATGGAATTGCCAAAGTCTGGAGAATACGCTGTTGGAATGGTGTTCTTTCCCAAAGAAACCGCTTTAAGATTGCAGTGTGAAGGAATACTTGAAAGGGTGACAGAGGAAGAAGGACAAAAGGTATTAGGATGGAGAGATGTTCCAACTGATAACAGGAGTATAGGAGAAACGGCAAAGGGAACAGAACCTATTATAAGACAGATATTTATAGGAAAAAATTTGAAAGATCAAAATGCATTTGAAAGAAAATTATATGTAATTAGAAAGAGAGTGGAAAATGAAGTAGGAAGACTTCTTGGTGATACAGTAAAATCCTTTTATATATGCAGCCTTTCAAGTAGAACCATAGTTTATAAAGGATTATTACTGGCAGAACAGATAAAAAAGTTTTATATTGACTTAAATGATATAAATTTTAAGAGTGCCATTGCGCTTGTACATCAAAGGTATAGCACCAATACTTTTCCTACTTGGGATTTGGCTCAACCTTTTAGATATCTTGGCCATAATGGAGAGATAAACACTATAAGGGGAAATAGAAACTGGATGAAGGCCCGTGAGGGGGTACTTAAATCTGATACTTTTGGAAAAGACATACAAAAACTTTTTCCAATAGTGGATTCAGAGAGCAGTGACTCTGCTTCCCTGGATAATGCACTGGAATTATTATATCAGGATGGAAGATCTCTGCCACATGCACTTATGCTGCTTATACCTGAAGCATGGCTTGGTAACCAACATATGGAACAGTACAAAAAAGATTTTTATGAATATCATGGTTCATTAATAGAAGCTTGGGACGGACCTGCTGCAGTTTCTTTTTCCGATGGTATACAAGTGGGTGCTACTTTAGACAGAAATGGATTGAGGCCTGCAAGATATATAGTGACAAAAAGTGGACTGGTAGTTATGGCATCGGAAGTGGGAGTACTTGAATTTAAAGAAAGTGATATAGCTGAAAAAGGAAAGTTGAAACCAGGAGAAATGTTTGTGGTAGATACTAAAGAAGGGAAAATTATCAAGGATAAAGAATTAAAAGAAAAAATATGTAAAATGAAGCCTTATGGTGAAATATTGAAAAAGTTAAGGTTTACCCTTGATATGTTCAGCTCTGTTAAGGAAAAAGAAGAAATAACTCCTGAGGTATTAAAAGAAAAACAACAAGCCTTTGGATATACTATTGAAGATTTAAATAGAATAATAGAACCTATGTCAAAGGATGGTAAGGAGCCTATAGGCTCTATGGGAAATGATGCTCCTTTTGCAGTGCTTTCAAATAAAAGTCAGTTGTTATTTTCTTATTTCAAGCAACTTTTTGCACAGGTAACTAATCCGCCTATAGACCCTATGAGGGAACGACTTGTAATGTCACTTTTTAATTATATAGGTTCTACTCAGGCAAATGTATTAAATACTGAAGTTTCAATTGATCCCTTTATAGAAATATACGGTCCTACATTAACAGATGAAGAAATATCAAAGATAAAGAGCTTAAGGGATAAAAATTTCAAGACTACAACAGTACCTATTACTTTTAAATGTGATATGGGTATAGAAGGATTTAAAAAAGCTCTTAAAAAGATTTGTGAGAGAGCGTCAAAGAGGATAAAGGAAGGCTACAATATACTGGTGCTCAGTGATAAAAATGTAGATTCCTACGAAGCTGCTATACCAAGTCTTCTGGCAGTATCAGCGGTACAACATCATCTTATCAGGGAAAAGAGCCGTACTAAAGTTTCAATTATAGTAGAAACAGGAGAGGCGAGAGAAACCATGCATTTTGCACTACTTGTAGGTTGTGGTGCTTCTGCAGTTAACCCTTATCTGGCATATCAAACTATAGATCAGATGATAAAGGATGGCGACATAAAAGATGTTACATCAGAGGAGGCAAAGAAAAATTATATTAAAGCGGTAAATAACGGTATACTTAAAATTTTATCCAAAATGGGTATATCTCCCCTTCAAAGTTATCATGGAGCACAAATATTTGAAGCCATAGGACTGGACTCGGAGTTCATAGATAAATATTTTGAAGGTATACCTTCTAGAATAGGGGGAGTTGGCATTGATGTTATAGCACAGGAAGTACTTACAAGACATAACAATGCATTCAATAAAATAAGAAAACCTATTTCCCAGCTGGATGTAGGAGGCAATTATTCCTGGAGAAAGGGAGGGGAATTTCACCTTTTCAATCCTGATACCATATACAAGCTTCAGGTAGCATCTAGAACCAATAACTATGGGCTTTATAAGGAATATGCAGAGATAATAAATAATCAGGATGAGCATTTGTGTACAATAAGAGGATTATTTAAGCTTAAAAAGGGAAAGGAAATCCCAATAGAAGAAGTAGAACCAGTTAGTGAAATACTTAAAAGATTTTGTACTGGTGCCATGTCTTTTGGTTCCATTAGTAAGGAAGCTCATGAAACTATAGCTATAGCCATGAATAGAATAGGGGGAAGAAGCAATACAGGAGAAGGGGGAGAAGACCCTGAAAGGTATATACTTGAACCTAATGGGGACTCAAAAAGAAGTGCCATAAAACAAGTGGCTTCAGCACGTTTTGGAGTGACTACGGAATATTTGGTCAATGCAGATGAACTTCAAATTAAGATAGCTCAAGGGGCAAAACCAGGTGAAGGGGGACAGCTTCCAGGGAGAAAAGTGGATAAATATATTGCAAAGACAAGACACTCAACCCCGGGAATAGATCTTATTTCACCGCCTCCGCATCATGATATTTATTCAATAGAGGATTTGGCACAGCTCATATATGATTTAAAAAATGTAAATCCTGAAGCTATGGTAAGTGTTAAGTTGGTTTCAGAAGTAGGGGTAGGGACTATTGCTGCGGGAGTTGCAAAAGCCCATGCTGATTTAATATTAATAAGCGGCCATGACGGTGGTACTGGTGCATCACCTATTTCATCTATTAAACATGCGGGAATACCTTGGGAACTGGGTCTATCAGAAACCCAACAGGTACTTTTACTAAACAACTTAAGAAGCAGGGTAAGAATTCAAACTGATGGACAGCTAAAGACAGGAAGAGATGTTATTATTGCAGCTCTCCTTGGAGCCGAAGAATTTGGATTTGCAACTACAGCCCTTGTGGTAATGGGATGTACTATGCTTAGAAAATGTCATAAAAATACCTGTGACATGGGTATAGCTACCCAGGATCCTGAACTTAGAAAGAATTTTAAGGGTAAACCTGAATATATAATAAATTTCCTTACTTTCATTGCACAAGAAGTAAGAGAATATATGGCTAAACTTGGATTTAGAACAGTAAATGAAATGGTTGGAAGAGTAGATATGGTGGAAACAAAGGATGCCATCAGCCATTGGAAAGCCAAAGGATTGGATTTGTCTTCAATTTTATATAAACCATATATGCCAAAGAGAATTAAATCTTACTGTGTAATGCCACAGGATCATGGGCTCAGTGAAGCACTGGACTACAAACTTATTGAAATGTCAAAGAAGGCAATAGCAGATAAATCTAAAGTTAATATTAATATGGAGATAAAAAATGTAAATCGTTCAGTAGGCATAATGTTAAGCGGTACAATTGCCAAAAAGTATGGAAGCGTAGGATTACCAGAGGATACAATTACAATAAATTTTAAAGGTTCTGCAGGACAAAGTTTCGGTGCTTTTGGAGTTCGTGGACTTACATTAATACTGGAAGGTGATGCCAATGATTATGTGGGCAAAGGACTGTCAGGAGGTAAAGTCATTATAAAAACTCCAGAAGGGTCAACCTTTGTAGAGGAAAATAATATCATAGCGGGAAACACTATTTTATACGGAGCTACATCTGGAAAGCTGTTCTTAAATGGAAGTGTAGGGGAAAGATTTGCTGTAAGAAATAGTGGAGCTTTGTCAGTAGTGGAAGGTGTTGGAGAGCACGGTTGTGAATATATGACCGGAGGAGTAGTAGTTATTATAGGTAAAATGGGTAGAAATTTTGCAGCTGGTATGAGCGGCGGCATAGCTTACGTACTGGATGAAGATAATTCTTTCAATGATAAATGCAACATGGAAATGGTAGAAATTCAAGAAGATTTAGATGGGGACGATATGGAAATGATAGAGGGTCTGCTTAAGGAGCATTATAAATATACAGATAGTACAAAGGCTGAAAAAATTCTCAATCAGTGGAATACTTATAAAACCAAATTTAAGAAAGTAATACCTACTGCATATAAACTCATACTGGAACAACAAAAATCAGAAGCAGCTGCTGCTTCTAATATGTAGGAGGTGCGTTATGGGAAAATTAACTGGTTTTAAAGAATATAAAAGAGAAAATCCTAAAAAAAGGTCGGTAGAAGAGAGAATTAAAGATTATAAAGAAGTATATTGTAAATTTACAGAGGATAAATTGAAATTACAGGCAGCAAGATGTATGGATTGTGGTACTCCGTTTTGCAATTGGGCATGTCCTATTCAAAATTTAATTCCAGATTGGAATGATTTTATATACAAAGGTGAATGGAAAAAGGCTTTTGAAAGACTATCCCTTACAAATACTTTTCCGGAATTTACAGGAAGAATATGTCCTGCACTTTGTGAAGGTTCCTGTACCTTGGGAGTAAATAGAGAAGCTGTATCAGTAAGAGAAATAGAGCTTAATATAATAGAAAAAGCTTTTGAAAAAGGTTGGGTACAACCTGTCCTTCCCAAGGTAAGAACAGGGAAAAATATAGCTGTAATAGGTTCAGGACCTTCAGGGCTTGCTGCAGCTGCAGAACTTAACTCTGTAGGCCATAGAGTCACTGTATTTGAAAGAGATGATGAACCAGGAGGATTACTGAGGTATGGTATTCCTGATTTCAAACTGGAAAAGCATGTGGTAGCTAGAAGAATAAACATAATGAAAGAAGAGGGAATAGTTTTTAAAACTAATACTAATGTGGGAGTAGATTACCCTGCCTGTGAACTTGTGAAAAGTTTTGATGCAGTGGTTTTAACAGGAGGTTCCACTATTCCAAGGAATCTTAATATTGAAGGCAGAGAACTTGAAGGAGTATATTTTGCAGTGGATTTTTTAAAGCAGCAGAATAAAAGAGTATCAAAGAAATCCATTAAGGGGAAAAGTGTAACTGCAGAAGGGAAAGTAGTGGTGGTTATTGGTGGAGGAGATACAGGCTCGGATTGTATAGGTACTTCCGTAAGACAAGGAGCCAAAGCTGTTTATCAATATGAAGTTATGCCAAAGCCTCCAGTGGAGAGAAACGAGAAAATGCCTTGGCCTATATTTCCTAAAACTCTTAAAATAACAACTTCTCATGAGGAAGGATGTATTAGGAAATGGTGTGTAAGCACTAAAAAGTTTAAAGGAGAAAAGGGAGTATTAAAATCCCTTGAAGGGGTAAAGGTTCAATGGAAAAATGACAATGGAAGGATGATAATGGAAGAAGTTCCTGGTACAGAGTTTCAACAGTCAGTGGATATGGTTCTTTTGGCTATGGGATTTTTGCATCCTCAGCATGAAGGTTTATTGGAGGAGCTTGGAGTTAAATTTGATGCCCGGGGAAATGTAATAGCTGATGAAAATTATATGACTGAAAAAGAGGGCATATTTGTAGCAGGTGATATGAGACGGGGACAGTCTCTTGTAGTATGGGCATTAAATGATGGAAGAAAAGTAGCAAAAAGTGTGGACGAATATTTAATGGGAGAAACATCTTTAAGGGGATAGTGAATTAATTCACAATATATAATTCACGATTCACGATTCAGAATGCACAATTCACAATGTATAATTGATTTTAAAGTGTAGTGTTTTGTGGGTTTATACAGTTGTTTCAAGGAACTCACTTTATATAAGTTAAATACTATATGAAGTGAGTTTGCTGTTTTCTCCTTAATAATATTTTAATGTATAGAATTATATAAAAATTTAAAAAATCTATTGACATGTAAATTAATTTATATTATACTTAGTTCATATTTAAATAGTAAAAACTATGATAGGGAACAGTAGATATAGAGAGTGTCTCAAAGAGAATGGGATTTGGTGGGAACCCATAGGCACGTTGTGTTGAACTCGCCCTTGAGTTGCAGGCTGAAATGATAGTAGGCTGTGCCGATGTAGATCGTTATTAAATTAAGTAATAAATTTGGGTGGTACCGCGAACAGACTTCTCGCCTCATAAGGAAGCCTGTTTTTTTATGTTTATTTAATAATAGAAAATGATTTATCATAATGAAATATTATATTTTAATATTAATTTTATAAAAGCTATGATAGGGATAAGTAGGTTTATAAGTATTTTAAAGAGAGTGGCAGCTGGTGAAAAAGCCATATATACTTTATGCTGAAGCTCACCCTTAAGCTGTAGACTGAAATTTAGTAAGTTGTGCCGGCATATGTCGTTATTTAATTGAGTAAAATTTGGGTGGTACCGCGGACAGACTTCTCGCCCCATGAAGAGGTCTGTTTTTTTGTACTTAAAAAGTATGCCAACTATAATCTGCTATAATTTTTCACTACATAGAATTTACTAAAATATCAAATTAAATTTACAAGGAGAGATGACCATGAAAGTTGCTGAAGCAGTTATCCAATGTTTAAAACAAGAAAATGTAAAAATGGTATTTGGGTATCCTGGTGCTACAGTGGTTCCTATATATGAAGCTTTTAGACAATCAGATATTGAACATGTACTTGTAAGACAAGAACAAGGTGCGGGACATTGTGCTAGTGGATATGCTAGGGCTACAGGAGAAGTTGGAGTTTGCATAGTTACCTCAGGTCCTGGTGCAACAAATGTTATTACAGCCATTGCTGCGGCATATATGGATTCTATTCCTCTTGTTATTATTACAGGTCAGGTTAAGTCCGTATTAATTGGAAAAGATGTATTTCAGGAAGTAGATATTACAGGTTCTACAGAATCTTTTACAAAGTATAATTTTCTTGTAAAAGATGCAAAATACGTACCTAAGACTATAAAAGAAGCCTTTTATATAGCAAATACTGGTAGAAAAGGGCCTGTGCTTATAGATATACCTACAGATATAATGGAAGAAGATATTGACTTTGAATATCCTGAAAGTGTCAATATAAGAGGATATAAACCTACTACTAAGGGACACTTTAGACAAATAAAGAAAGTAGTAGACAGACTTAAAACCAGTAAGAGGCCTGTTATCTGTGTGGGTGGAGGAGTTATACTGGGAAAAGCTGAAAAAGAACTGAAACAATTTGTGGAAAAATCACACATACCTGTTATCCACACTCTTATGGGAAAAGGTAGTATGGATGAAAATAGTGAGTATTATGTGGGTCTAATAGGAACTCATGGTTTTGCCTATGCCAATAAGGCCGCTGAAAACTCGGATGTTTTAATAATTGTTGGAGCTAGGGCTTCAGATAGAACTACCTTTGGTGTAAAAACTTTTGCCCAAAATGCAGATATAATTCATATAGATATTGATCCTGCGGAAATTGGTAAAAATCTGGATACGTATATTCCTATAGTTGGAGATTGTGCAAATATTCTAGCTGAGTTAGCAAGAGAAGTAGCACCTATAGAAACTGGTCTTTGGCTGGAGGAGATTAGAGAATGGAAAGAGAAACTAAAAGTAGTTAGAAAACCTACAGATAAGGTAAATCCTAAATATGTATTAGAAGTTGTATCTGATATGGTAGAAGAAGATGCTATTTTAACTGCAGATGTAGGTCAAAATCAACTTTGGTGTGCACGTAATTTTAAAATGACAGGAGATAGAAAACTTTTGACTTCCGGGGGACTTGGCACTATGGGATATTCTCTTCCCGCAGCTATTGGAGCCAAGCTCGCTTGTCCAAATAAAAGAGTTGTATCCTTTGCAGGGGATGGCGGATTTCAGATGAGTGTATTTGAACTGGGTACTGTTACTGAAGAAAATGTAAATCTAATTATAATAGTTTTTAATAATTCAGGACTTGGAATGGTTAGAGAAATTCAAAATAACAGATCCCTTGGGGAATTTGGGGTTAACTTTAGAACCAATCCAGACTTCATCAAACTGGCAGAAGCCTATGGATTACTGGCAAAAAGAGTATCAAATGATAATGAATTTGAGGAAGTTTTTAAAGAAGCTTTGAATTCAGACAAAGCGTTTTTAATAGAATGTATTGTTGATCCACATGAAAGAACTTTTTAGGAAGAGGTGAGTACCATAAAAAATCATATATTATCAGTATTGGTAGAAAATCATTCAGGTGTTTTAAGTAAAGTGGCTGGCCTGTTTAGTAGAAGAGGATATAATATTCACAGTCTTACAGTAGGAATTACAGAAGATCCTGAAATATCCAGGATAACTATTGTATCTATCGGAGATGACTATGCGGTTGAACAGATTAGCAAACAACTGAATAAATTAATTGAGGTTATAAAAGTAATAGATTTAACAGATATTCCTTCAGTGTATAGGGAACTTTCGCTAGTAAAGGTCACTGCAGAACCAAGTAATAAATTGATAATTATGGAGACTGTAAACACCTTTAGGGCTAATATAGTTGATATGAATGAAAAGAGTATGATGATTGAAATAACGGGGGATGAAGATAAAATATCTGCTTTTATTGAAATCATGAAACCTTATGGAATAAAGGAAATTATACGTACCGGACTTACAGCCCTTCAAAGAGGATGTAAAGCATAATTTAACAGTTCCCATAAAGTAAAAAGAGAAGCCAATAATACTTCTCTTTTTACTTTATTAATTATTTTTAATCATAAATATAGAAGATATAGGCCACTGTACTCCAGATGCTGGTTTATTTATAATATTGCCCTTATAGTACATTGTGGAAGAAATTCCTCCATCTAAGGCTGCTGCAGTATAAGCTCCATTTTCAAGTAAAATTTGCTGCAGGTCATACATGGAAGCACCTATAGAATCAACACTTCTTCCGTCAATTACAACCATTAAAACAGTGCCATCCTTTCTCTGGGCTATGGCAGTTCTTGGATTTATTCCAGTTGGTTGTTTACTTTCTAATAATGGCTTTCCATTTTTAATAAGTGGTATTTGGGAATTTACAACTTCAGTCACGTTCATTTTTTTCAGCTCCTCAATGGAATACTGTCCCGAGATCAATACATTTTTATCAGTAAATCCTGCTATATTATATTTTGTATCTTCAGAACTTTTGTATATCACATTGCCATTATGAATTATTATGCCTTCAGTTTCAGGAAGTGAGTATTTATTATTAATATCGACTTTAGTTGGAATATAATTTGCATTTATGGCACAGAGGGCTTTGTTTTCTTTTGCAAGTTCACCTGTAGTCTTATTCTTCTTTAAAAGTTTTTCAGTGTAACCTACTTCAACCTTGGACGGATCTTTTACTACAAGTATTTTCCCTTTAAAGGTTCTGGTGGATATACTTAATTCCTCTATGGTATTTAAGGATGATTTTTCAGTATTGTTTTTGTAAGCTGCTGTTATATTTTTGGGATTGGTTAATGTTATACCTCCAATTAAAAGTAACAATACAATAGATAGTATAGTCCACTTTGGGGAAGTTTTTTTAAATAATGAAATCATGGTTATTCTCCTTTCAACTTCTCGTTTGTTATTTATTATGCAATCCAATCCATAGATATAATTAGAGTGTTTATACACTTCTAAGAGCCTTATGATAGTATGGCCATATTTATTGCAGTTGCAATAATTTAATGCCATTTCATCACAAAGAAGTTCCTTGTCCTGATTCATTTTTATAAAGGCATATAGTATTATGGGATTAAACCAATGCATTATCTTTAACATGGAAACTATAAAATCTATAATTATGTCTTTTCTTTTTAGATGGGCTAATTCGTGAAAGATAATACAGGATAATTGTTCAGAGTCAACTACTTTGTTGATATTTAAAGGGAACAGTATTTTAGGATGGATAAATCCAAAAATTGCAGGGCTTTTTATAATAGGGGTATTTATGATTTCTATATACTTAGTTATATGCATTTTTTGTCTGCAGCTGTTTAATATTTTAATAAGGTTATAATCACCAGTTGTTTTTTCTTTTCGTAATTTAAGATAAAATGCGGTGATAGTTGTAAAAGTAGCAATAATTAAAATAATGCATACTGATATCCAAAGGACAGCAAGCACTTCAAGGCAAGATAGTTTATTTTCATAAGAACTGGCTGTATTAATATTTTTATTTTTTAAGGAGTCATAATTTATTGAACTCTCTGTTAAATGATCAGCTGTATTATTTGTGGAGAATGTATCTTGGAAATACTTGGTTATATTATTTTTCTGTATAATTTTAGCTTTACTTAAAGGATTTAAATTATATATGCTAAAACTGGTTTCAGGGGCATAGGGTATTAAAAGTCTGATTATAAAAAAAATCCACAGACAATTTAATAGTTTTAATTTTAGATTATTTTTAAATAAAGCTTTTAAAATAAGTATTAAAAAAGCAAATATACTGCCCATAATTGTAGAGTGTATTGTAAATTGAAACGAAGATAAAAGTAGCATTAGTATTTACCATTTAACCTTTCTTTTTCTTATCCAGAATTTGTTTTAATTTGTCAATTTCATCTTCTGATAATTTATTTTCATTTATAAAGTTTTCCAGCATTACATTTAAAGAACCATTGAATACCCGCTTCAGGAAGGATTCACTTTCTATTTTTATACACTTACTTTCGGAAACAAGGGCAAAATAGTGATATGTTTTATTGTCTTTCTCATCAATTGTATAATCTATAATTTTCTTTTTTAGAAGCCTATTTATTAATGTTCTTATGGTATTAGGCTGCCAATTTGTAATTTTTGATAGTTTATCTACTATTTCTTTTGCCGTACAATGTTTATGTGACCAGATTATTTTCATAACCTGCCACTCAGAATCAGATATTTTAGATGTACTCATAATTTAACCTCCTTCTATTACAGATGTAATATATATTCATATATTACATCTGTAATAAGCATTTGTCAATGATTTTATCCAAAGGCTGCAATTGCTAATCCCACATCTTTTTCACAGTAGGGGACAAGCACTGCTGTGCTCTCGCATAAGGTCTTTACTCTAAAGAATACTTTTAAAGGTTCAAATAAAGATGTGCATTTCTTATAAATTAAGAATCACTTTATTTTATTCTCAGAATAAAATTTTAAGGCTTCACCTATAAATTCAGATGCACCAGTGCCATATTTATCATCAACTGCTTTTATCCATTCAGGCCAAAATAAATAAATTCGTATCATATAGTACCAATTATCGTCTCCATTATCCATTTTAAAAATCTCATAATCTTTTTTGGCTATATGAGTTGTTTCCTTGGCTATCTGCTGAATTTTCCTGGAAGAAGGATTTTTACTTAAATCAGATAGAAGCTTTTTATACAGGACTTTATATTACACTATGACACAATGTTAGAGTCAACACATTTTTAAAAATTTTTTAAAATGTGTGTAACAAAATAGAATAACTAAAATTTACATAAAGAAAAAGTGAATTATTTTTTTATATCAGGGTATATTAAATAGTGTAAAGAGCATGAGAATTGAGCCGAAGCTTATATATGTTCTTATATTTAAGAATATATATAAGCTAGCCGGAAATTGTATATAGCTTTTTAGAAATTTAGTAGATACTTTTAAAAATACTTCTTAGTAAGTTTTTGTAATGTTCACGCTAAAAGTTAAAGAACGCAATATATACAATTAAGGGTGGATTTTATATGTCGGTGAAAGGTTTTATTATAGTTGAGTATATTGATTATAATAGGATCCCAAATTGTTGTATAAGGTTCAGCGAAGATCATATAGGGTGCTGAGATGGTTATATACAGCTAAAGGGTTGTATGTGGCTGTGTAGGTATGTTATATGGTTGAACGAATCATCAATATAAGTGGCGAACTGTTTAATTATAGTTTTTAATTTATAGCAATATAATAAAGGATTATAATTGGATATTAAACTATTTATACTGGTGTAAGGTAAATTCTTGTGTTCTTTATATCTTTATATACAAATATACTTCTTCTATAATATATAGACCAAATAAATAGATTTAAACCTTACTATAGTATGTAAAAATTATAGTGAGGTTTTTTTCTGTAAAATTTTAATTTTCAAATATAATTGGCTGTAATATTGTGATATAATGAAATTTGACGAAATTTAATACAATTAAGTTATTTAGAGGTGATGCTATGCCAATAAAAATAAGAGATGATTTACCTGCTGCTGAAATTTTAAATAGTGAAAATATATTTATAATGTCTGAAAATGTGGCCTTTCATCAAGATATAAGACCGCTTAAAATTGCTATTTTAAATCTTATGCCTGTTAAAATCACTACGGAGGTTCAATTGCTTAGACTTATAGGCAATACTGCGCTTCAGATTGAGATTGAATTACTCCATTTAAAAACCCATGTGTGTAAAAATACTTCAGAAGAGTATTTAACTAATTTTTACAAGACTTTTGATGAGATAAAAAATGAAAAATTTGATGGTCTAATTATTACTGGAGCTCCCATAGAACATTTAGAATTTTCTATGGTGAATTATTGGGAAGAGTTGAAGGAAATAATGGAGTGGAGCAAATATAACGTATATTCTACATTACATATATGTTGGGGTGCACAAGCGGGATTATACTATCATTATGGCATACCCAAATATATGTTAAAGGAAAAGTTATTTGGAGTATTTAAACATGAAGTTTTAGAAGAAAAAGAAAAACTTGTACGAGGATTTGATGATGAATTTTATGTGCCTCATTCTAGGTATACAGAAGTGAAAAGGGCTGACATTGAAAAAGTCAAGGAATTGACTATACTGGCACAATCTAAAGAAGCCGGAGTTTATTTAATTTTTGATGACAAGGGAAGAAGAATTTTTGTAACAGGACATTCAGAGTATGATCCTCTTACATTGAAAGAAGAATATATGAGAGATATTTCAAAGGGTAAAAATATAAAAATACCTATAAATTATTTTCCTGATGATAATCCAGATAGGAAACCTATAGTTAAGTGGAGAAGCCATGCGGATTTGTTATTTTCAAATTGGCTTAATTATTATGTTTATCAGGAAACACCTTATGATTTAACTAAAATACCTTCTTATTTATAATAGATATTTTTACATATTAGAAAGGAGATTGATTATGGATTTTGGTATGAAGATAAGAGAAACAGTGGAATATATAAATTATAATATAAAAAACATACCTAAAATAGGAATTATACTGGGTTCAGGATTAGGAGATATGGCAGAGGAAATTGAAGAAGCTAAGATTTATAATTACAATGAAATACCACATTTTCCTGTTTCCACAGTGGAAGGACATAAAAATAGATTTGTTATAGGAAATCTTGAAGGTAAATGTGTAATTGTTATGCAGGGAAGGTTTCATTATTATGAAGGATATTCTATGGAAGAGGTAACTTTTCCAATAAGGGTAATGAAAAGATTGGGAGTGGAAATACTTATAGTTACTAATGCCGCAGGGGGAGTAAATAAAAATTATAAAAGCGGTGAACTTATGCTTATAAACGACCATATAAATTTATCTGGACAAAATCCTCTTAGAGGACAAAACCTAGAGGACTTTGGAACCAGATTTCCAGATATGTCTGAAGCTTATAACAGGGATCTTATGAAAATAGCTAAAAATGCAGCCCTTCAATTAAATATACCACTGCAGCAGGGAGTATATGTATACATGAGTGGACCAAGTTACGAAACACCTGCAGAGATAAATATGCTAAGTATAATGGGAGGAGATGCAGTAGGTATGTCCACAGTTCCAGAGGTGATTGCAGCAAACCATAGTGGTATTAAAGTTATGGGAATATCCTGTATAACTAATATGGCAGCTGGAATATTAAGGCAGCCTTTAAATCACGAAGAGGTTATAAAAACCTCATCTGAGGTATCTGAAAATTTCAAATTACTTTTGAGAGAAATATTAAAGGAACTATAAAGTAAGGCACTAAATCTAAAGGTTTGGTGCCTTACTTTATAGTTTTGATAGAAATAAATATTTAAAGTATCTTATACATGTCTTTTTCATTTTTTGCTTTTACCTCTAGTATATTGTGGAGTACTAATTTTATTGCTATAATATCATCTAGATATCCTATTGGAAATATATAATCAGGTATAATATCCACAGAAAGTATAAAGTAGAGCAATCCACTTCCAAGTAGGGCATGAATTTCCTCTGGAATACTTTGGTCGCAGAATTTTTTGTACATTTCTTTTAATTCCTCAATAAAAAAACCATCTCCGTTTACAGCTTCTATTTTTTTATTGAAATCTTTATATATAATATTTTGCCCTTCTTCTGTAAGGGCATATATTTTATATTTTGATAGTTCTTCTTCTATTTTGGATAAATCACATTTGTAATTTAGTAAGTCGGGCAATTTTAATAGTTCATGGATATTTTTTATAAGAGAAGGTGAATCCATGGAATCCTCATCTAAAGAGGCCATATCATATCCGTCCGCTATTAATAATTTTTTTATGGGTACATTTAAATATTTAGAAAGAATCCGAAGATGGTTCATATTTGCATTTTGTTTTCCATTTACAATTCTTGAAATAGTAGCGGTGTCTATTCCACTTATAGAACTTAATTTGCGCATAGAAAGAGAATTCTCTTTTAGCAAAGTTCTAATCATAGAGCCTAATTGGGATTTTTTTTTGTTTTCATACACACTTATCTCACTCCTCAATCAATTAAAGGTATTTAAAAATCAATATAATTAGTTATATTAAAGTATATGCAGTGGGGTGTATGTTAGTATAATAGACTTTTATAATTTTGTTATGTTGAATTTATTTCAATGTTAATTTGAAAAATAAGAAACAATTTTTACATATAAGTATACTATGATATTAGATTCAGTTGGATATGTAATCTGTTTTGGAGGTAACAATAAAATGAATGGTTTAAATGAGAATAGATTAGAAGGATTTAATATAGGTAAATCAAAATTTTATAATATTATAGATAAAAAAGAAAAAAAATATTTAACCCGCAGTGCGTTATTTTGGACAGTTATAGGACCGGGACTTTTGGCTGCCATGGGAGACAATGATGCTGGAGGAGTGATATCTTACTGTATAACAGGTATGAAATTTGGTATAAGTCTATTCATACCTTTTTGTATTTTCCTTGTTATAATACCCTATACAGTTCAAGAAATGTCAATGCGAGTTGGAACTATGAGTGGGAAAAGTCTTATAAAGCTTATTGAAAAATATTATGGGAAGTATTGGATGAAGTATAATGTGGCTGTTTTAATTGTAGAAAATATTTTAATGCTTTCTACGGAATTTATAGGTATGACCGCAGGATTAATTGTTATTGGTATACCTATTTTGATAGGTACGGCTATAAGTTTAATACTTGTACTATCAATCATTATATTTGCAGGATATAAAAAGAAGGAAAAAATGGCACTTTTAATAGGCAGTTCTAATGTGTTATTTATTATTATTGCTTTTATTGTTCATCCAAGTGCAGTATTTATTCCACATAACTTTATATCTTTCAATTTGATTCATGGTAATAATGATTTATTGTGGTATATTGCAGCTGTTTGCGGCAATTCAATAGCACCCTGGATGGTATTTTTCCAAAGCAGTGCCTATATGGATAAAGGAGGTATAGGGGAAAGTCATATTCTAGCAAGACGTATGGATATTCGTATAGGCTGTATAGTCCAGGTAATAATAGCTATTTCCATACTTATTTTTGGAGCTGCATTATTTGGCCATGTACAGAATATAGAAAATGCAGGACCTGCTGAATTGATACTTGGTTTTACCAATTATTTTGGAAAAAGCATAGGTATATTATTTGCCCTTGGCATATTCAATGCAGGTCTGTTAGCATCAATTACAATATCACTATCTTCTTCCTGGTGTGTAGCAGATGCTTTTAATTGGCCCCATAGTTTAAATAATAAGATAAAAGAAGCCCGTAAATTTTATACCGTATATGTAGGAAGTGTAGTTATAGCAGCACTGATTATTTTAATACCTAATCTTTCCTTGAATTTTATGGCACTTATTACTCAGATAATAAGTGGAATTATAATGATTCCTATTATAATTTTTATTATATTGCTTTCAAATAAGAAAGAGGTTATGGGCAAATACAAAAACAGCTTATTTTTAAATATAAGAGCGTATATGATTGCAGCGGTTTTTATAGGAACAAGTATGCTTTTTTTATGGAGTCTTTTATAATTAAATTATAAAAGTAAATACTTGTACCTTAAAAGTTTTCATGATACCATGGTACAGTATGAAATAACCTATTTAATATAAAGGATTATATTTATTTGGCATGTTTAAATTCAGGAAGAAGGTTTCAGGGTGAAAAATTATAATATTTCTGCTTTTTATAGAACAGTTATTTTAACTTTTACACTTGTATGTATTATAATGTGTTTAGTTTTTAATATATGTTTATTTTATGGATTGTTTATATAGTTTATTTATATATGGGTAGAAATTATATTATAGCAGAATA